>OLOV01001508.1_pt1 | contig 18092 bp, 13 predicted proteins | sample 1672931 | NCBI WGS metagenome assembly OLOV01 (sample SAMEA3136738, study PRJEB25190) | human gut metagenome | biome: human gut; feature: human-associated habitat; material: faeces | place: Austria | collected 2013
TCACGAAGGACCCGTACCCAAATTGCTTCTTCTGGATCATTGTCCTTCCAAGAAAGATTTTTTCTTCTTGCCTTCGCTTTCTTCCGGTTTGTATTTGCCCTTCATGGCATCATCAAACTTGCGAAGAAGTTCTTTCTGTTCATTATTCAGTTTCTCAGGCACCTGAACGACCAGTGTCACGTAATGATCACCACGCAGGTTCTTGTTTCTTCTGGAAGGGACACCCTTGCCCTTCAATCTGATACGTGTATCTGTCTGTGTACCAGGACGGATTGTCTGTGTGATCTCACCATCCAGTGTCTGGATCTTGATATCCCCGCCAAGCGCTGCATCCGCAAATGAGATCGGAACAGTTGAGAAAATATCATAATCCTGACGCTGGAAAATAGGATGACTGTCTACCTGCAGACCGACCAATAAGTCACCTCTTGGCCCGCCGTTCTTACCCGGTTCACCAAAACCTGCGACTCTGACACTGATACCGTTATCAACACCTGCAGGAATTGTCACCTTCAAAGGCTTGCGGATCTTCTTGAAGCCCTGACCTGCACATTTCGGACACTTCTCTTTAACAACTTTACCTGAACCGCCGCATTCCGGACAAGTCTGCACATTACGTACCTGGCCGAAAAGTGACTGCTGTGTATATACAACCTGACCTGATCCATTACACTTCGGACAAGTCTGCGGCTGCGTTCCAGGCTTCGCGCCCGTTCCGTGACATGTTTCACATTCTTCTTTGTAGCCAATCTCGATGTTCTTCTCAACGCCAAAAACAGCTTCCATAAAGCTGATCCGCATGTTGATCTTCACATTGGCACCCTGCATTGGACCATTGTAAGCTCTTCTGCTTCTACTTCCGCCGCCAAAAAGATCGCCAAATATGTCACCGAATATATCGCCCATGTCTCCGCCAAAGTCAAATCCGCCAAATCCGCCGGCACCGCCGCCCTGCTCAAAGGCTGCATGGCCAAACTGATCATACTGTCTTCTCTTATCTGCATCACTTAATACAGCATATGCCTCGGAAGCTTCTTTAAATTTAGCCTCGGCTTCTTTATCTCCAGGATTGGTATCCGGATGGTATTTCTTCGCTAATTTACGATAGGCCTTCTTCAACTCGGCATCGCTTGCGTTCTTATCTACGCCAAGGACTTCATAATAATCTCTTTTATCTGCCATCTGAGATTCTCCCTCTATGCTTGGAAATGGCGAAAAGCCAAGTGTTGCCACTTCACTTTTCGCCTTTGTGTTTATTGCTTATCTGTTATATTATACGTCAATTTTAGACTTCTGTATAGTCACCATCAACAACATCATCATTATTGTTCTGATAATTCTGCTGACCAGCATCACCCTGAGGGCCTGCCTGTGGGCCTGCACCTGCATTAGGGTTCTGTGCCTCATACATCTTTGTGAAGACAGGCTGTGCAACATTCATCAATCTTTCCTTGCCAGCTTTTAATTCATCGATCTCAGCATCTGTCATGGATTCGATGTTTGTCTTCTCAATGGCAGCCTTTAAGCTATCTATTTCAGCCTGAACTTTTGCTTTGTCATCTGCACTGATCTTGTCGCCAACTTCTTTGAGAGCGTTTTCTGTCTGGAATACCATTGCATCTGCATCGTTTCTTACATCAATACCCTCTTTACGTTTCTTATCCTGTGCTTCGTATTCAGCAGCTTCCTTAACAGCCTTATCGATTTCTGCATCTGACAGGTTAGAACCTGCTGTGATTGTGATATGCTGTTCTCTGCCTGTACCAAGGTCTTTGGCAGATACGTTTACGATACCGTTGGCATCAATATCGAATGTAACTTCGATCTGAGGTACACCACGTCTTGCAGGAGCGATACCATCCAACTGGAAACGTCCAAGGCTCTTGTTGTCTTTGGCGAACTGTCTTTCACCCTGTACAACATTGATATCTACAGCAGACTGGTTATCTGCAGCTGTTGAGAAGATCTGGCTCTTTCTTGTAGGGATTGTTGTATTTCTCTCGATCAGATGAGTAGCGATACCACCCATTGTCTCGATGGACAGTGTCAGAGGTGTTACATCCAATAAGAGGATATCTCCGGCACCTGCATCACCTGCAAGTTTACCACCCTGTACGGAAGCACCAAGTGCAACACATTCATCCGGGTTCAGGGATTTGCTTGGCTCTTTGCCTGTGAGCTGTTTTACTTTGTCCTGTACAGCCGGGATACGTGTAGATCCACCTACCAGAAGTACCTGACCAAGTTCGGAAGCTGTGATTCCTGCGTCAGACAGTGCACGGCGAACCGGCTCTGCTGTCTTCTCTACCAGGTCATGTGTCAGCTCATCGAATTTAGCTCTTGTAAGGTTCATATCGAAATGCTTCGGTCCCTCTGCTGTTGCAGTGATGAACGGAAGGTTGATGTTTGTTGTTGTTGCGGAAGAAAGTTCTTTTTTAGCTTTCTCTGCTGCTTCTTTCAGTCTCTGAAGAGCCATCTTATCATTGCTTAAGTCTACGCCTTCTGCTTTCTTGAATTCCTCGATCATCCAGTCTGTAACTTTCTGGTCGAAGTCATCACCACCAAGACGGTTGTTACCAGCTGTGGAAAGAACTTCGATAACACCATCACCGATCTCGATAATAGATACGTCGAATGTACCACCACCTAAGTCGTAAACCATGATCTTCTGCTCTTTCTCGTTGTCAAGACCATATGCAAGAGCTGCTGCTGTAGGCTCGTTGATGATACGTTTTACATCAAGACCTGCGATCTTACCAGCATCTTTGGTTGCCTGACGCTGAGCATCGTTGAAGTAAGCCGGAACTGTGATAACTGCTTCTGAAACAGTTTCTCCAAGGTATCCTTCTGCGTCTTTTTTCAGTTTCTGAAGGATCATAGCGGAGATTTCCTGCGGAGAATATTTCTTCTCGTCGATAGTTACACGGTAATCTGTACCCATCTCTCTCTTGATTGAGGAGATTGTTCTGTCAGCGTTTGTTACTGCCTGACGTTTTGCAGGCTCACCTACAAGACGTTCTCCTGTTTTTGTGAAGGCAACTACGGATGGTGTTGTTCTTGCACCTTCTGTATTAGCGATAACGGTCGGCTGTCCACCTTCCATTACGGCTACACAACTGTTTGTTGTACCTAAGTCAATACCAATGATTTTTCCCATGATAAATTCCTCCTGATAAATATCTAAATATATGAAATATTAATTAGCCACTTTAACCATGCTGTGACGAACTACGAATCCTTTATAGGTGTAACCTTTCTGAAGTTCCTCTACAACAATGTTCTCTCCGACAGATTCATCCTCCACATGCATGACTGCGTTGTGGAAATCTGGATTGAATTCCTTGCCGACTGCTTCGATCGGTTCTACTCCCATGCCTTCCATTGTAGTGGTAAGCTGTTTGTAGATCTTCTCCATTCCATCAGCAAACGGATCATCCTGTGGTGCCTGTGCAAGTCCTCTCTCAAAATTATCCACAACCGGAAGGATCTTCTCGATGATGTCCTTTGCTCCGATCACATACATGCTGGATTTCTCTTTCTCTGTACGTTTACGGAAGTTATCGAACTCAGCCATGTTACGTTTCAGTCTGTCTGTCAGTTCTTCGATCTGCTGTTCTAATTTATTGTCTTTTTTCTTCTTGCCGAAGAAAGATGTTTTGGATTTGGTTTCTTTATCGTCGTCTGCCTCAGGGACTTTCTCCGCTTCTGCGTCCTGTCCTGCCGTTGCTTCCGGCGATTCTTCTGTCGGCTCGTTCACAGTTTCTGTTTCCGGAATGTCTTTCTCTGTTTCTTCCTGCTCATTTGCCGTGTTTTTATTTTCTTCTGACACCTTTGTTTTACCGCCTTTCTGCCTGGCTGCTAGCCGTCTTCATTGCTTTTATTTTTTATGAAAACCTGATCAAGTTCGACCTTGAGGGTCTTCAAGCTGTTTACTACATTCTCGTAATCCATTCGCTTCGGTCCTACAATACCGATCGTTCCATGCATTCCCTCTCCCAGTTCATAGGTTGCGGTTACAACGCTGCAATCCTTCATGGTCGAGATCGGAAGTTCGTCTCCGATGTACACCTGAACTCCGGTATTGTCATCTGCCATCCGCTCCTTGACCAGATCTACCAGCTGCTGCTTCTCCTCGAAAGTGGAGATCAGTCCGGTTGCTCTCGTCGTATCCGATAACTCCGGATACTTGAAGAAGTTCGTGGCTCCTGACGTATAGATTTCCATATCGTCCTCATCCACATGAATCGTAGCTGCCACTGCATCCAGCACCTTGGCCACCAGCTTACTGTGAATACCTGCCTGTTCCTTAAGTCTGGCGATCATTCCAAGATTGATATCCTGGATCGGCAGTCCGTTCAGATTGGTATTCAGAAGCAGGTTCAGCTTCAGGATCGTCTCATCGTCCATCTCTTCATCCAGATCGATGATCTGATTTCGGATGACGTTGCCTTCGCATACAACAACTGCTACCAGCTGCAATTCATTGACACGGGATAACTGAATAAATTTCAGTTTGCTTCCGCTGTACTGAGGAACCGAAACCATCGTTGCGTAATTGGTGTTCGAGGCGAGGACACGTGCTACATTCTTAAGCACTTTCTCCATCTTATCTGTCTTCTCGATCATCAGATTACGGATCTCTGCAATCTCGTCTTCCTTCTCCTGCATCAGTTCATCCACATAAAGCCTGTAGCCCTTATCAGAAGGTATTCTTCCTGCCGATGTATGTGGCTGAACGATATATCCCATGTCTGTCAGATCAGACATCTCGTTCCGGATTGTTGCTGAGCTGACATTCAGATCCTTGTCCTTGGAAATCGTCCTGGATCCTACTGGTTCGCCTGTCTCCATGTATGTCCTGATGATCGCCTTGAGAATCCGTTTCTTACGATCTGTCAGTTGTTCATCCATGTTCCCAGCTCCTTTCCGTTTAGTCTGTTAGCACTCGTCATTAAGGAGTGCTAACATCTATAGTGTTAAGATAGCACTGTCGTTATTATTTGTCAACAGATAATTACGAATTTTTTGAAAAAAACATAAAAATCACAGTTCCGACACAGATAGGGAAACTCCGACAATTCTGGCGGGACCTTCTCTGTGTTCGACACTGTGATTCTCTTAATCTTCCTGTATTATGATATATCTGTTTTACTTTACAGACCGCTTCTGCGGATCGCTTCTACTACTTCTTTGATCTTCTCCGGAGGGAGTACCAGTGCGAAACGTACATATCCTTCTCCGTGCGGGCCAAAGCTTGCTCCTGGTGTCACGATGACGCCGGCTTTTTCCATCAGTTCCATACAGAATGCCATGCTGTCTGTACGTCCTCCCGGGATTCTTGCCCAGACAAACATCGTTCCCTTGCCATTTGGAAGGTCCCAGCCGATCTCGCGGAGACCATTGCAGAGTGCATCCCTTCTCTCCTGATACATCTGGCACTGCTCCCGAACGCTTTCAAGAGGTCCTTTGAGTGCCGCGATCGCTGCTTTCTGGATCGGAAGGAACATTCCGAAATCAATCTGGCTTCTGAGTTTGCGGAGTGCCGCGATCACATCCGGGCGGCCTACGAGAAAACTGATCCTTGCGCCTGTTACATTAAAGGACTTGGAAAGGCTGAAGAATTCTACACCGATCTCCTTTGCTCCTTCTGTTGCGAGGAAACTTCCACCATGTGCTCCGTCAAAGATGATATCGCTGTATGCATTATCATGGATAATCAGGATATCATATTTCTTCGCAAATGCTACGATTTCTTCGTAAAGTCCTGGTGTGGCAATGCTTCCTACCGGGTTGGATGGCAGAGAAACTACCATGTATTTGGCTTTGCGCGCTACTTCCTCCGGGATATCCTTTACATATGGAAGAAAATCGTGCTCTGCGACAAGCGGGTAGTAGTATGGCTCTGCCCCTGCCATCAGGCTTCCTGCTGCAAATACCGGATAGCATGGATCCGGAAGAAGGACAACATCTCCCTCATCGCAGAGTGCCATTCCAAGATGTCCCATTCCTTCCTGGCTGCCGTAAACGGTCATGACCATGTCCGGTGTCAGCTCTACGTCAAAACGTTTCTTATAATAGTCACAGACTGCTTCCAGAAGTTCCGGGAGATCCCTGAGACTGTATTTCCAGTTATTGTCATCCATGGCCGCCTCTGCCAGAGCTTTCTTGATGTGTTCCGGTGTTTTGAAGTCCGGCGTTCCCACACTCATATTATAAATTTTCATGCCCTGTGCTTCCAGTTCCATACGTCTGTTATTCAGGGCTGCAAAGATTTCTTCTCCAAATCTGTCTAATCTCTTGGAAAACTGCATATCGATTTACCTCTTTCGTTTCTGTTCAGGCATCATACCTGCCGTTCGTTCTATTGTAGCACTCTCTCCATTACTGTACAAGAGTAAAGTACACTAGTCATCCAATTCTTCCAGATTTTTCTTAAGTTCGATCATCTTGTCACGGAGTTCTGCTGCCTGTTCGAAGTTCAGACTTGCTGCTGCTTCGCGCATCTGCTTCTCGACTTTGGTAATCAGCTTGGTAAGTTCTTTGCGGTTCATGGACTCCGGATCTTTCTTGAGTTTCGCTTCGGTCTCAGCAACCGCCTTGGAAACTGTGATCAGGTCGCGGACTGCTTTCTTAATTGTGGTCGGCGTGATTCCATGTTCTTTGTTGTAGGCTTCCTGGATGCTTCTTCTTCGCTCGGTCTCCTGGATGGCTTTTCGCATGGAATCGGTCATGACATCTGCGTACATGATAACGTGACCTTCGCTGTTTCGGGCGGCTCGGCCGATCGTCTGGATCAGGGAAACTTCTGAACGGAGGAAACCTTCTTTGTCTGCATCGAGGATTGCAACCAGTGTGATCTCCGGGATGTCAAGACCCTCTCGGAGAAGGTTGATTCCGACAAGTACGTCAAAGACATCCAGTCGCATATCGCGGATGATCTCCGCACGTTCCAGCGTGTCAATGTCGGAATGAAGGTAACGCACACGGATACCTACATCCTTCATATATTCTGTCAGGTCTTCTGCCATTCGTTTGGTCAGGGTCGTGATCAAGATCTTGTGGCCCTTGTCCACTTCTTTGTTTACTTCGCTGATCAGATCGTCGATCTGTCCTTCGACCGGGCGGACTTCTACCTTCGGATCGAGAAGTCCTGTCGGACGGATGATCTGTTCTGCACGGAGAAGTTCGTGCTCTGCCTCATACTGTCCCGGTGTTGCAGAGACAAACAGGACCTGGTCGAGTTTGTTTTCGAACTCATCGAAGCTTAACGGGCGGTTGTCCTTGGCAGATGGCAGGCGGAAACCGTAGTCGACAAGCGTCTGCTTACGACTTTGGTCTCCGGCGTACATTCCACCGACCTGGGAGACTGTTTTGTGGGACTCATCTATAATAAGAAGAAAATCATCCTTAAAGTAGTCCATCAGGGTATATGGCGGCTGGCCCGGTGCAAGCCCGGTAAGGTGTCTCGAGTAGTTCTCGATTCCGGAACAGAAGCCGGTTTCTTTCATCATTTCTACATCGAAGTTGGTACGCTCGGCGATACGCTGCGCTTCAATCAGCTTATCCTCGCTCTTGAAATAGGAAACCTGTTCTTTCATTTCTTCCAGGATCGCATCGGCTGCTTTCTGGATTTTTTCCTGTGGAACAACGTAATGGGATGCAGGGAAAATCGCAGCATGCTTCAGTTCATTGCGGATCTCACCTGTCAGAACATCTACTTCTGTGATGCGGTCAATCTCATCTCCGAAGAATTCTACGCGGATCGCGCGGTCTGAGTAGTTGGCAGGAAAAATCTCCAGCACATCGCCCCGCACGCGAAAAGTACCTCGATGGAAATCCATCTCGTTGCGGTTATACTGGATATCGATCAGTTCTTTGATCACATCATCCCTGTCCTTCTCCATCCCCGGGCGCAGAGAGATCATCATATCAAAAAATTCTTCCGGTGCACCCAGACCGTAGATGCAGGAGACCGAGGATACGACGATCACGTCCCGCCGCTCAAAGAGCGAGGACGTCGCGCTGTGGCGCAGACGCTCGATCTCGTCGTTAGTGGAAGCGTCCTTTGCTATATAGGTGTCGGTAGATGGGACGTATGCTTCTGGCTGGTAGTAATCATAATAGGAGACAAAGTATTCCACTGCGTTCTCAGGGAAGAATTCCTTCATCTCGCCGTAAAGCTGCGCTGCCAGTGTTTTATTGTGCGCAAGTACCAGGGTTGGTTTGTTGAGCTGGGCGATGACATTCGCCATCGTGAAGGTCTTACCGGAGCCGGTGACACCAAGCAAAGTCTCGAACTGGTTGCCTTCCTTGAAGCCCTTGACTAGCTGCTCGATTGCCTGCGGCTGATCGCCGGTGGGGTGATATTCGGAGTGTAGTTTGAAGATTTGTTGTGAATTTTGCACAAAAGCACCTCCTGGTTGTATGTTGAAAAAGTTCAATGCTATTCTTTTTGCAATTCTATTGCATTTATGTTTCCAAATATTTCTCACATAAATGATTATTTAGAAGAGATGGCAAAGACCATCTACGACTATTGGTTTGTGCAGTTTGAGTTTCCTGATGGAAACGGAAATCCATATAAAACTTCAGGTGGAGCCTTATTATACAATGAAGTTCTCAAAAAAGAGATTCCATTTGGATGGACTATTGATACTTTACTCCTTCTTTGTGAATATTGGAATAAAATGGATAATTCACAATCCATTTGTTGAAATGTGCTTCACTTTTTGCAATAGGTTTGATATCCAGATCATTGTCCATATTGAAATCATACGTCATATAGGATAGCTGCTGCGCATATGCCTTTAATTCCAGGTCAGACATATCCACCAGAATCATAATATCCACATCAGAATCCGGACGGAAGTCACCCCTTGCATAAGAACCATAAAGGATTATCTGGCGTACATGAGAGCCATAAATCTTTTTGATAGCCTCCACATATTCTTCAATTAAATCCTGCATAAGCTTAGACATACATCTCACCTCACTTCTCATCTACCTCAATTGTGTCCATCATTGCTATTTTTAGTATATCATTTCACATAAAAAAAGTACAGAACAAGCGAATATTTGTTCTGTACTTTTTATAAGTTCTATTCTATCAGACCTCCACCTCAAACGGCAGCCGATCGAGGATGTCTTTCTGCATATCCACTCCCGGGTAGACTTCGATCAATTTCAGGCCTTTGGGGGTGAGGCGGAAGACGCAGCGTTCTGTTACGTAGAGGACTTTCTGGCCGTTTTCGATCGCGCGTTTTGCGGAGAAGCTGATGCTTGAGACGTTCTCTACAAATTTAGGGATCTCGCCTTCTTTGTGGATGGTTACGACACCCTTTTCCTGGGTGACTTCCAGACCTTTGGCGTTGAAAGTCATGCAGAAAACTACGGTTGGGGTCTTGGCTGTGATATTGGCAAAGCCACCGATGCCTGCAAAGGCCCCTGTTCCTCTGTGGGCATTGATATTTCCGGAACGGTCTGCCTCCAAACCGCCCATAAAGCAGATATCCAGCCCACCGTTGTCGTACAGGTCAAACTGGTTTGCCATATCATAAACGGAAGCGGCACCAATCATTGCCCCAAATGCTTCGCCCGAAACAGGAAATCCCCCGATTCCTCCGGACTCCACCGTGAGCGTGATCATATCGAGCATCCCACTCTTTCGCGCATATCTGGATACCATTTCCGGAATTCCGATTCCTATGTTTACAATATCATCCACTCGCAGCTCTTTAGCGGCTCTTTTTCCTATGATATTTGCCGGAACGTTGTTTTTACGCTGCTTCTGGGAGAGGTCATTGATCTTCTCATTCCAGGTATGCCATTCTTTGTACGGGATCTCAAAACTTCCGGTAAGTGCCGTGTATGCTTCATTTCGCTCCTCCGGCTCTGCCACAACGATCGCATCGACCAGACAGCCCGGAATGATGGCGTTACGCGGACGAGACGGCGTGTCTACGAGACGATCCACCTGTACGATGACCTTTCCACGGTTTGCTTTGACCGCCTGACAGATGGACAGTGCGTCGCCGGACATGAACATATCATCAAAGGTGATATTTCCTTTTCTGTCTGCAGCAGTTCCCTTGATCATGGCAATCGTGATCTTTGGAAGTTTATAATAAAGAAATTCATCCCCATCCACTTCCACATGCTTCACCAGTGAATCATCGATGGAAATTCTGTTGATCCCCGGTCCTTCTCTCCTCGGATCAACAAAAATATCCAGTCCGACTTTGGACAAAGCTCCCGGAAGACCGCCTGCCTGTGCACGGATTGCATGAGAAATACACCCAAGCGGCAGATTATACGCCTCAAATCTGTCCTCCAGCACCAGTTTTTTGGTGCTCATCATCGCGCCAAAATGACCGCAGATCAGCTTGTCCACCGCACCTTCCCGAATATATCCTTCCGCATTATGTTCGTCATCCCAGACACCAAATCCGGCACTGGATACGATCGTCAGATGCGTCGGCGACTGCATTTTCTGATATCTTCGGTATAATGCCTCGTGGAGTTCAGTCGGGTTTTCGATCCCTACAAATGAATTCACGCAGATACAGTCCCCGTCCCGGATCAGACGGATGGCTTCATCTGCATTCATGATCTCATACATACTTATTTCCTCTCAAATACGGTCTCGCCGCCAAGGATCGTCATATCCACCTTCGTGGTCTTGATCTCATCCGGGTCGATCTCATAGAGGTCTTTCTCAAGCACAACAAAATCCGCGTTCTTTCCAGTCTCGATCGTACCGTTCTCATCCTCTGTGTATGACGCATAAGCAGCATATTTTGTAAAAAGTTTCACTGCCTCATCTACTGTCAGGCGTTCCGACGGGATCCAGCCCTCTTTCGGCTCGCCGTTTATATTCTTGCGGGTCACGGCAAAATAGATGTTTTCCATTGCATCGAAACTTACCACCGGTGCATCAGAGCCGCCGGATGCATGGATGCCGAGATCCAGCATGGTCTTCCATGCATAAATACCTTCCATACGATGTGTTCCGATCGCCGGTTCTACGGTATTCATATCAAGATCGACAAATACAGGCTGAATGTATGCCAGAATGTCGTTTTCTTTCATTGCTCGCAGGATCCGCGGGTTTGTGATCTGACAGTGGACGATTCCATGTCTGCCCTTGGCGTTATCCTTACGGTATGGAGATTTCGCGATCGCCTCGATCACCATATCCATCGCACGGTCGCCAATGCAGTGTACTGCCGCCTGCATCTGATGCTGGTCAAAAAATGCGAACAGCTCATCCAGTTCTTCCTGCGTGAAGATAATGTTCCCGCAGTTTCCAGGGCTGTCCTCATATGGCTCGTTCATCGCTGCAGTTCTCGCACCAAGAGAACCATCCTGAATGAGCTTCATCGGCCCGATCGTAAAATGATTGCCCCTCTGACCAGTACGATATCCCTCTTCCACAAATGCCTTGGCGTCATCAAAACGCTCAAACAGGCACTGCTCATAATGGCGGACATTCAGCTCGCCTCTCGCATCCAGTGCTTTGTAGGCATTCATGATACGCTTCCAGTTTTTGCCCGGAAGTGCTGCGAGGTCGTCAGACTGTACACCGGTAAAGCCGCATTCGTTCAGTTTTTTTGCGCTGTAGGTAATGTAGTTTTCTACTTCTTCCTGTGACGGGGTGTCAAGCAGAGAATAGTAAAACTGTACAGCATTTTCCTTGATCAGACCTGTTTCCAGATCAACATCCTTCTCAATCTCAGAGAACTGCGGAATCGTCTTAAGCAGTTCCAGACCGCGGCTGTTGCAGACACCTACATGTCCACAGACTCTGACCATGATGATCGGAATTTCTGTGGACAGGGCATCCAGCTCATCCTTGTGCGGATATCTCGGCTCCGCAAAATGTTCTTCGTTCCATCCTCGGCAGTAAAGCCAGGTCAGCGGTTTGCCCGCATGCTCCTCGATACGCTTCTTCGCTGCGTCCAGCATTTCTTCCACGCTGGTGCAGTCAAACAGTTTGACGGAACGCTCTACAAATGCATAATGCAGCATGTGCAGATGCGTGTCCACAAATCCCGGAAGAAGCAGTCTGTCGCCAAGGTCAACTTTCTCTTCACAGGCGATCTTCTCTGCCTCTTCGTTGGTTCCTACAAAAACAATTTTGCCATTTTCCACGCCAACCGCTTCTGCTACGTGGCCGGCATCATCTAATGTACGGATTCGTCCGTTAAAAAAAATCTTATCCACTGCTTCTTCATCCTTTATGAATTATTTCTGGTAAATCATTTGTTTTCTTTTGCCTTTTTATCCTCGTAAAAAAGCGCAAGATCTTTGTCTACCTCTCCAATTCCCATGTAACGTGCCTTATAATCCTTAAGCAATTTGATAAAGGTTCCGCTTAAGAGAAACAGAGTCGCTACGTTTACGAATGTCGGGAATACGGTCGTGAAATCTGCAATCACCCAGAGCTGTGCCGGTGTTCCGTTTCCATAGAGAGTCAGCACAGTTACAAGCAGCCCCCATAACGGAGTTCCGAAAATAAATACTTTTTCTGCAACCTTGAGGACTTTCTGATTTCCCTTGAGCCAGTGTTTCAGGATGACACTATAGTATGTAAACCATCCTGTAGAAGTGGTCAGGCCAAACAGGAAGATGCTGAGTGCGATCAGTGCACGTGCCACAGAGCCCATGCCGGATTCAAATGCAGTCAGAGTAAGTTCGGATCCCTGAAGTCCTGAATTCCAGTAACCTGTCACGATAACAACAAGTCCTGTCATAGAGCAGACAACAATGGTATCTGCAAATACTTCAAATGCTCCCATCAGACCCTGTTTTACCGGGTGGTCTGTCTTCGCGGAAGCGTGGATCATCGGAGAAGTTCCCCATCCAGCCTCATTGCTGTATACAGAACGGGCAAAACCAAGACGCATACAGGTTGCGACACCAGCTCCCAAAAATCCACCAACAGCAGCCTGTGTGGTAAATGCGCCTTTGAAGATCATACCAAATGCTGCCGGCAGCTGTTCAAAGTTTGTGATCAGGATAAAAAGTGATCCCAGGATATAAAGCAGGCACATGATCGGTGTCATATAAGAGGAGATCACGCCGACCTTCTTTACACCGCCAATGATGATCACATAGATCGCGAGTACATACAAAAGGGACGGTACGATGTATGGAAGTTTGAAGGTACTTCCAACTGCCTCAGATACCGTATAGTTCTGAAGAGTGATAAACCATGTCATAAAGATACATCCACCGAATAATACAGCAAAGATTTTCCAGAACGGAAGTTTCTTCTCATCGCCCAGACCTTTCTGCATATAGTAGGTCGGTCCGCCGAGATATTCGCCGTTTGGCTGTTTTTCTCTGTAATAGACAGCCAGAGTTACCTCTGTCATTTTGATGATCATGGCAAGAAGCGCAGCGACCCACAGCCAGAACAGTGCACCAGGGCCTCCTGTTACGATCGCGGTTGCAACACCAGACATATTGGATACACCAACGGTTCCTCCGATCGCGATGGAAATCGCCTGAAATGGCGTCAGACTCTTGCCGTCGTCTCCACCTTCCTCACGACGTTCTTTGCTGAACATATTTTTGATGATATGTCCAAAGTGACGGAACTGGAAAAATCCGGAGCGGATCGTCAGATAGATTCCTGTTACCAGAATTGTGATCAATAATGGCAGCCCCCATAACCAGTTTGTTAAGTTTTCGAATAATGCAAACATTCCCTCTCTCCTTTTCTTTTGTTTTGCATAAAAATGCATTGCCCCTCATTTTTATTCATTTCAGTATAGCATATACTTTTCTTTATTTCTACGCTAAAATATTTTTAGATATATGCAAAAAAACACAGAGCAGTCTGCGAAACTGCTCTGTACTTGATTATTATTGTAAAGCCACCGGGGACACTCAAAAAGCCGGCAAACACCGCCCCCGTGGTCACTCCACTTCTTCCGGCTCCATACTCACTACATGATCCCCGCCATTGACAGCATCAATGTCATATTTCTGTCTGTATTCATTGAAATAAGAATAATACTCCATTGTGTCAGTCGGATAGACCTTGGAATCGTGGATGTGAAGATCCGGGTCTTCTTCTCCGCTCTTCATCAGCGCCATCATTGCACTTGCGCTGTGGGCTGCAATACGTCCGAAACTGTTAAGGATGTCATTAAATACGGTTCCCTCTTCCAGGCCGCACTCGCCCTTGCTGAGTCGTGCTACATGATGTAATTTGAGTTCATCACAGAGATTGGTGATAACTGCTCCAAGCGGTGCTACTCTCTGCGCTGCCTCTCTGTCATCCTTCATAAATGCATTGCAGGTCACATTGATCTCCTCACGGACAGCTCCCATGACGATGTTCAGCTCATCCCAGGCTGACTGAGAAAAGTTTGTATGGTTGTCATGCATCTCATTTGCCATATGTGCGATATAAGATGCGTGATCCCCGATTCGTTCAAAGTCATTGATCGTATGCAGATACAGGGAAACCTGTCTTGTCTGTGCTGTATTCATCTCACGCTTGGTGAGCTGGATCAGGTAATCACCCAGACGGCTCTCGTATTTGTCGATCAGGTCTTCCTTACGCTGAACCTTGTCGTATTTATCCTGCTGATAATCATTCAGAAGGTTCATCGCACGGTTGACATTCTTGCGGAGTTTCTTGGACATTCCGTTCATTGCACGATGGCACTGACCGATTGCAAGTGCCGGATAGTTGATCAGACGCTCCTCAAGAAGGTCAAAGTCTGCTTCGTCTTCCAGTTCTTCTGCGCTGTCTTTTACAAGCATGCATACCAGTTTCTCAAGCTTCGGAATGAACGGGAACAGTACGATAACTGTTGCCACACGGAACACTGTGTTCAGGGCAGCGATCGTTACTGGTGTCATGATCGTATCCATAAATCCAAAATGTACGATCGCATTCGCGGTATAGAAGATAATGGACCACATGATAAGACCAAACAGGTCATTCATAAGATAGATGAGTGCTGTTCTCTTACCGTTCTTATTTGCACCGATCGCAGAGATCAGTACCGGACAGGCTGCGCCGACACCGATACCAAGTACGATCGGGAATGCACTTGCAAAGGTCAGGATACCTGTTACGGAAAGAGCCTGCAGCACACCGACTGTCGCAGATGCACTCTGAAGCACAGCGGTGAACAGGATACCTACTAGGATACCTGCCAGCGGGTTGGAAAACATTGTCAGCATGTCAATAAATACTTTGCTCTCTCGAAGAGGTGCAACTGCACCACTCATTGTCTGCATACCGGTCATAAGGATCGAGAAACCAAGCATGATGTTTCCGATGTTCTTATGTACAGAACGTTTGCAGAACATACGAAGGATAATACCGATGATCGCCACAACTGCTGAGATCGTTGCTGTAGAAAGGATGCTTGCGATACCGCCGGATCCCTGAATATAGGAAAGACAGAGAATCCATCCTGTGATACTGGTACCGATGTTGGCACCCATGATGATACCGATTGCCTGTTTCAGTTTCATCATACCGGAGTTTACAAAACCGATGACCATGACTGTCGTTGCCGATGAAGACTGGATGATGCTGGTAACAGCAGTTCCCAGGGCAACACCCTTGAGCGGGGTATTGGTCATGCGGTACAGAAATGCCTCCAGCTTATTGCCAGCCACCAGTTTCAGGCCATCGCCCATCAGAGACATTCCAAACAAAAATAGTGCTACTCCTGAGAGTAAAGATAAGACCATTGAAAATATTGCCATAATTTTCTCCTCTGTTGTCTTTTCGTCCTGCGTCCGTGCAGAACGGACACCTTCTGTTTTTTTACCTTTTCTTAACTTTCTTTTTATTCATTTTTTACATTGCCTTTTTTATTATGCCATACTCATGGCTCGATTACAACATTGGATTAAATTTTATACCAAAAAAAATCCTCCCGGATCTGATCCCGGAAGGACTCTTTTTGTCAAAAATCAATAAAAATCACAGCCATTTCGACCATTTTCTTTTACACGGTACAGGACCTTGTCTGCATCCTTAAAAATGCTCTCTCCTGGATTTTCTCTGTCTGCAAAGGCAACACCGACACTCAGGGAAACTGCCGGGGTACCATCCTCTGTCGAAAGCTACACATCCCGGATCTCTTCCGGCAAGGATTCCTCGGATTTACCATAGGATTCTGCAATAAGACGCATGGAATAGTACTCTGTCTTACCGGTCATCGCATACATCCGGACCTGCTCTGTAAGATAATCCGAGCCGTCCTGCAGTTCCTTGGCTGAATTCTGACACAGAATATATTCATCTGTCGTCTGCCTGAGAACCTGAAATTCTTTCTCACTGGACTCAGAAACTGCTGCAAATATGACTGCAAGTACGATCGTAACAATAATACTCCAGGTACTGACCCTCTGTATTCTGATTTTTTTCGTATCTTTCATACGAGCATTTCGATTCCTTTTATTGGATTTTCCTCATTCATTATACGACAGCAGATACCTCGCGTCAAATAAATAGTTGTTAAGTTTTCCTCTTAACATTTTGTTGTTCAAAACAATTGACAAAAATTTATCCAGATTCTATACTGTAAAAAAATTTAAAGCAGTATGTTCCATATAATAATAAGGAGGAAACTCTATGAACCTGCAGTTATTTGCAACCCTGAAAAATTATAATTTCAAAAATCTTCCCAGGGATATTTTTTCCGGCATTATCATTGCCGCCGTGTCGATTCCTATTTCCATGGGATATGCACAGATTTCCGGAATTCCTGCCATATACGGGCTCTATGGTTCGGTCTTTCCTATTCTGTTCTTTGCGCTTTTTTCTACCTCGAAGCAGTTTATCTTTGGCGTGGATGCCGCACCTGCTGCGATCGTAGGAAGTGCACTCTCCACCCTTGGGATCGCTGCGGAATCCCCGGATGCCATGAAATATGTTCCGATGATCGCGCTTTTTGCCGGTCTGTGGCTTCTTTTGTTTTATTTTCTGCATGCTGACCGTATTGTGGATTTTATTTCCACACCAGTCATGGGCGGGTTCATCAGTGGTATCTCGCTTACGATCATTTTTATGCAGATTCCCAAACTTATGGGAAGTTCTGCCGGTTCCGGCGAGATCCTGGAACTGCTTATACATATTTTTCACGCTGTCAGAACTATAAGCTGGCTCTCTCTTGGCATGGGGATCGGCGCGCTGCTTCTGATCCGTATTCTTAAGAAGATTTTCCCGAAGTTTCCTATGGCGATCGTGATCATGATCCTTGGAGTCCTCGCTACACGCCTTTTCCATGTTGACGAACACGGTGTCGTTCTTCTCCAGGCAGTTGAACCAGGCCTTCCATCCCTGGTCCTTCCGCAGCTTGGAGGGATCCAGCTCACACACGTTGTCGGAAGAGGTCTGATGGTCGCTGTCGTTATCATGGCAGAAACTCTCCTTGCCGAAAATAACTTTGCTTTCAAAAATGGTTACAAATTAAACGACCGCCAGGAAATCCTTGCCTGTGCTGCCGGAAACATCGCGGCCTCCGCTGTTGGCTGCTGCCCGGTAAACGGAAGTATTTCCCGTACTTCCATGAACGAACAGTACGGAGGAACCTCGCAGGCCGTTTCCCTGACCGCCGGTCTTGTCATGGCAGTCCTCCTTGCCGGTTTTACAGGTTTCATCGGCTATCTGCCGGTCCCTGTCCTGACCGCGATCGTGATCTCTGCCCTGATGGATGTCGTGGAAACACATCTGGCGGTCCGTCTGTTCAAAGTCAGCCGCAATGAATTTTATATCTTCATGGCAGCCTGCCTGGGCGTTTTATTCCTCGGCACGATCTACGGCGTGATAATTGGAATCCTTCTTTCCTTTGTTTCCGTGATCCTCAAAGCAACCAACCCGCCGCGCTCTTTCCGAGGCATGATCCCCGGCAAAGAAGCCTACTATGACCTTCAGCGGAACCGCCACGCCTACCCGATCCGGCATGTCGTGATCTACCGTTTCAGCGAAAATCTTTTCTTTGCCAACGTAAAGATCTTTCAGGAAGACCTTGAAAACAGCATAAAAGAAGACACGAAAGTTATGATCGTGGATGCATCTTCCATCAACTCCATCGATATCACAGCCGCTGACC
>OLOV01001512.1_pt1 | contig 18081 bp, 18 predicted proteins | sample 1672931 | NCBI WGS metagenome assembly OLOV01 (sample SAMEA3136738, study PRJEB25190) | human gut metagenome | biome: human gut; feature: human-associated habitat; material: faeces | place: Austria | collected 2013
TATACATTCTTGTTTGCATTTTCTGTAAACACTATAAGAAAAACAATAATGCAAAATATAACAGAAATAATAAAAACCACTACTGCAACAGCTTTTTTCCTTGTCATAGCGTACCTCCCCGTTAGGCTTGTATGCATTGTACCATATTAGCAAAGAATTTTATATGGTTTTTTAACCAATGTCAGAAATATCAAAAATGTTCGAAAAAATATTGACATTATCTTTTATATTTATTATACTGATATTGAGTTCTTGAGCAAAGATACTTGCTGAGAATTATACTAATTTCACTTGAGAGTTGAGAAACTTAAAGGAATCTTAGGCAAGAAGCCTTTAATAGACCAACACAGATCTTAGATTTGTGCTGGTCTTTTTTATTATATTAAAAAATTATGGAGGTAAAAGAAAATGAAAAAAGTATTTTTTATTCTGCTAACATTTGTTCTTGCTTTTGCCATCTGTGCATGCGGCAATGAAAAAGCCAAGGCAGAAGATCCCACTGTAGTCACTGCTACAGGAACCTATATAGGGCAGGAAAAAAACGGGGTGTCAGAATTCCTGGGAATCTCTTATGCTGCTCCTATAAAAAGATGGCAACCACCTGAAGCTCCTAAAACCACATCCGATGAGGTAATTTATGCACAAGAATGGGGTCCTTCTTGCATTCAAATCGATGATAAAGTAGAAGTTGCATCGCAATGGAAGCAGGACGAAGACTGTCTCGACCTTAACATTTGGACTAAGGATATCAACACTAAAAACAAACCGGTAATGGTCTTCTTCCATGGAGGCGGCAATTGGAGAGGTGGCACCTATGACCCTTCGTACTACGGTGGCAATTTTGTAAAAAATCTCAACGATAAAGAAGACTGTATAATGGTAACTGTTAATTTCAGGCTTGGGATATTTGGTTCCCTTAACCTGTCTTCTCTCAATGGGTATACCGAAGAATATAAAGATTCCATAAACTTAAATGTATTGGATCAAATCCGTGCTCTTGAATGGATTAATGAAAATATAGAAAACTTTGGTGGAAATCCTGAAAATGTTACAATTTTCGGTCAGTCAGCAGGCGGTGGGGCTGTTTCGGCTCTTCTTACAATCGATAAGGCTAAAGGTTTATTCCATAAGGTAATTGCCGAAAGCGGAAATATTTTCAATAGAGAAATCAGTATTGAACAGTCTCTAAAAAATGCAGAAAAAGTCTTTGACATTCTTGAGGTTTCTTCTCTTGAAGAATTACTGGCTATTACTGATGATGAAATTCGTGAAAATTATCAAGAAGAATTGCATAGCACACTTTTCCATTTGGGAACCCAACAGAGAGTTGCTGATGGTGATCTTGTCCCTATAAATGGTTATCAGAAACTGCTTGAGGGTTGTGCAAAAGATATAGATATTATGATAGGTCATACAGACGGCGAAAAAGACTATCATGCTTCTGACTGGGACAATTATCCTAATCCGATCAAAGATAATAAATATATTCTAAGCAAAATCGAACTTGGTAAAGAGGACTGTGGCGACACCGGAAATTACTGGTCAGTTCTTGAACATCCTGAAATCATTGAAAAATATTTATCAATGGGCAATGACAAGGTAAAAAGAACGGCAGATTTATTTAACGATATTAATTTCCGCCAAACAAATTTGTTTATGGCTGATGCTGTTTCAAAATGGAACAAAAACACTTATGTATACTGTTGGTCATGGGCTCCTAAAGTTCAAGATGTCATTGATTATAATGGCCTTGATAATGCAGAAGTTTCTCCATATGGACGAGCAATGCACTGTATGGAACTTGCTTTTGTGCTTAACAATCCTGATGGATATCCTGAACTTAACGGAGATCCAAGCAAACTTCCTAAAAATCTTTTGGATTCTACAAGGGAAACTTGGTATGCTTTCGCTAAAACAGGGAATCCTTGCAATGATATGATTCCTGAATGGAAGTCTTATGACTCTTCTGACAGATATATGATGGTTATAACTGACGATTGGAAATGTATGAAAGATAATAGAGCAGAAGATACAGAGCTATTAAATACTATAGCCCCTTATAAATAAAATTTTTTAACGCAGAAGGCCTTTTTGTTCTTCTGCGTTTTTTATTCCGGTATATCGCCTACACCGTTTAATACAAGCCTTGGTCTGTATGGGAATTTTTTTATTTCATTCTGGTCTGTCACTCCCGAAAGCACCAGCACTGTATCAAGTCCCGTTTCTATTCCGGCAACTATGTCGGTATCCATACGATCGCCTATCATAACTGCATCCTCTGAATGTACTCCCAGTATGCGAAGTCCTGTTCTCATCATCAGCGGATTTGGCTTGCCTACGAAATATGCCTTCTGCCCCGTTGCCATTTCTATCGGTGATATCATAGCCCGGCAGGCAGGTATAATTCCGTCCTCTGCAGGTCCTGTCAGATCACTGTTGGTTCCAATCAGCTTGGCTCCTCTCATAACCAGCTTCACTGCTTTAAGTATGTTCTCATAGTTGTAGGTATTGCCCTCTCCTATGATTACATAGTCAGGATCAACATCATTCATAGTGATGCCTGCATCGTGAAGTGCTGTCACAAGTCCCGCGCCGCCTATAACATACGCGCTGCATCCTGGCGCCTGACTGCTTATGAACTTGGCTGTTGCAAGGGCGCTTGTGTAAAAATGACTTTCATCAACCTCAAGTCCCATTCTCGCCAGTTTTATCTGTAATTCCTTTGGAGAGCGCTCTGATGAGTTGGTCAGAAACAGGAAGTTCTTTTCCTCTCTGTAAAGCCAGTCAACAAACTCTTTAACTCCCGGCAGCAGCTTATTTCCATGATATATTACTCCATCCATATCGCATATGAAACCTTTTTTGCTTCTTAATATTTCCATAGTATTCCTCCTTTCTTTATTCTTTATCTGAAGTTTATCATTTAATTGTTAAATTAAAAGGGATTTTTATGTAAAATCTGAGTAAAATATTATCTATCTCAGCTCTGCCGTAAACTCTATCATGTTATCCTCTGGAAGCTTTGCATATATCCAGCCGTTATGTCCCCCTGCAATGCTTCTTGCAAGGGAAAGCCCTATACCAAAGCCGCCGGTGCATTGTTTCTTGACCGGTCCGGTCTGTAAAATCTGTCGAAAAGCCTCTTTGTATCTTCGGTGCTTATACCGCTGCAGGCATTTCTGGTGCTTATGCTCACGCCTTTTTTGTCTTTTTTCATTTCAAAATATATATCGGTATCAGGCTCTGCATATTTGATTGCATTATCTACAAGGACAGAAACAAGCTGTCTTACGGCATACTCATCTCCTGTATATCTGACACCCGGTTCCACTGAAATATCAAGCCTGTGACCTTGCGCTCCGGCAAAATCCGCAAAGGACTGCGCAGTGTCAGAAATCGCATCGCTTATATCGAATGTGTCTTTTTTGAGTATGCCCGCACCCTCGTCTCTCTCTAAATTAACTTTAAAAATGAAAAACAAGGCTTTGAGATAGTCAAGGCCTTGTTTCATTATTAAATTGAATTCATAGCGTTAAGTAAGCTCTGATAGCTGTCAACATCGTGATACACCACTTTACTTGTTGACATTTCATTAAAAAGCTTCCTTGCACAACTGATTTCTATTCTTTCTTTTCGCTTTTCATTCTTTCAAATATTTCAGCAAAAACTCTTTCTTCCTCATTTCTTTCGAGTTTTACAACTTCCTCCTTAAGCCACTTTTTACCTTTGAAAACAAAAATGATTGTAACCGCCGCAAAAGGAATCGCCGTTGTTATACATACGGTTTGTATCGCAGACAAAGGTGCTCCTGCAAACATCAATCCTATAGGGATAAGAGCCAACAAGATACACCAGAACAATCTGAACATGGAATTTGGAGAATCTTCTGCACCGATTTTCTTCGTTGCTACAGCAGCGAGCGAAAACGATGCCGAATCAAGAGAAGTTGCAAGGAACAGAATCAGCATAACAGTAAAAACAATACAACTAATAACTACAGGAATCGGAAGTTGCGATAGCATTGCAATAATGGTTGAACCAACCCCCTCGTTATTATATAAGGCAACATAATCCCCCTTACCAGTAATTTGCCCTTCAATACCAAAGCCACCATCAATACCAAACAGCACGACACATCCCAAACTTCCGCCAAGCACTGTACTGAGAATCATTTCTTTTACAGACCGTCCTCTTGATATCTTTGTAATGAACAGGGACATAAGCGGAGCGTAAGCAACTGCAAAACATATATAGAAAATAACCCATGTTTCTGAGAACCCGCTATTATTCACAGGATCTGTCCATAAAATGATTTGAAGATAATTCTGTACTGCTATCCCAAAACCATTGGTGATATATTTAAGTATGAAGAAAGTAGGACCTGCAATCAAAATGAATACAACAAATGCTATTGCTATATAGATATTTGTATCGCTTATTCGTTTCATGCCTTTTTCGAGACCTACATATGAGCTCAATGAGAAAATCATGGCAATTATTATGATAATTATTACCTGTAATGTGAATCCGTCCGGAACACCTGTAATATAAGAAAACATTGACGCAATCAAAGGTGCGCCAAGCCCAAGAGTCACTGATAAGCCACCCAGGGTTGTTATAACAAACAAAATATCTATTATCTTTCCTATAACAGAATTTTCTTTAAGTCCAAATAGATCTTCACAGACTATGCTGAACCGCAGACCGGAATTCTTTCTTTTATAATAGGATACTGCCATTGGTAGAGCTGCAAGAGCAAACGGAGGCCAGCTTATAAGACCCCAGTATGTAAAACTGTATGCGGGAGCATATTCAACGGATTCAGCAGAGCCTGCCTCGATACCAAGTGCCGGACCGCTATAAAAAAATATCCATTCAATAAATGAAAAGTATACACTGGCAGAGGCAAGTCCTGCACAGATCATCATTCCGATATAGCTAAAAAGGGAGAAATCGGGCTTTTCATCTCCAAGTCGAACTTTGCCCATCCTGCTGAATGCAAAGTAGAAACATAATACCGTTGCAGCAAGAGAAAACCATAGTAATGGTGTGCCAAAAAGTTTTGAAACCAGTGCATATATAGAGTCTATCACCTCAAGGCTTTTCATCGGTGCAATGATTAAACTAACCGCTATTGCCGAAACAATCAGAACGCTTATGACCACAATTTCCAAATTGATATTTTTGAGTTTCATAATCATATCTCCTTTCTTGATAAACATCGTGTGAACATATAACATTATTTTTTTAATGTGTAATTTCGCACGCTAAAACTTATATCATATCAATAACCGGAGCAAGAAATATGCCAAACATATAAAATGACGAGATTCTACTGGTTGGGACTGTTTATTCTCTCCTTATTCAAAGATTTAATTAAAATGAGCTCATATATGAACCTCTTAGATACTATGATCATTCTGTTTCTAACACATCTACATAATCAGCATATTAAATAGCTTGAAAAGATTATCAAATTCATCTCTCTATTATAATTTCGCTATAAAAACACAGTGCGCATTACTATTTTTTAATCTGCATTGTCAAACGTGCAACCTTCACAATAAAAGTTATTGTAAAACAATTTCCAACTGCATATGTGCTAATATAGGTCTTTTTGATTAGCTATACACTTTTATTAAAATATGATATCATATAGAAAAGACTCTAAAGAAGATTTCCCGTATAAAATTTACACTTTCTTAAAAAACAAAGCAGCATTTGGAGAACTCATAAACGTAAGGTTTATTCAGGGTGTTATCTACCAAAAATCAAACATGCTTCTTCTGAGAATACCGGCAAGTATAAAGCCGCAATAGCTGAGAAAATCCAAATAAGCTTCCATGCTATGCGCTATGATTCAAGAAATATTGTACACTTTCAAAAAACAACTTTATTAATAAGTTTCTCATCATTAACAAGAATCACAATTGTAAAGAAAAGCTTACCGGCAAAATGAAGGCTTACATAATCTTTCTTGCTGTTATCAAAATCACTCGGGAAATCATCTCTATAATTAATTGTCAAGGCCTGTATAATCATTGCTGCAGTTACAATTGTTACAAAACTTCAACTTGGAAATGCTTTTAGTAAGTTCAAATAGATCACAATACATCTAATGTGAGATAAGAAAAATTCAAACAGGGGGTTATTATGATTAATTTACTTAATAAATTCAATGAAGACTGGATTAATTTCTTTGAAGTATCCTATGATGGTATTATCGTAGCAGATAAAAACGGTAGAATTGTTTATATGAATCCAGCCGCAGAAAAACTTGAGGAGGTAAATAAAAGCCAGATAATAGGGAAACTGGCTTCTGACCTGGAAAAGGAAGGAATCTATGAAAAATCAGTCACTGTGATGGTTCTTAAGGAAAAGCGAGCTGTAAGCGTAAAACAGTGCAAGGGCGATAAACAGCTAATTATAACTGGGGTTCCTCTATTTGAAGATAATGCTATCAAATGGATTTATATAAATGAGCGAGATGCGACTGAACTAAATAAAATAAAACAAGAAATTGAAAGATATAAAAAACAGCTTAATGTACTGAAAGCAAATAGCAACGAATATATATCCGAAAGTCCTATTATGAAAAAAACTCTTTCTTTACTTGAACGCATAGCGCCAACTGATATATCTGTCTTGATTAGCGGAGAATCCGGTGTTGGCAAAGACGTATGCGCCAAGTGGATTCACAATCACAGCATGAGAAAAGGTAAACCTTTTATGAAGATTGACTGCGGTGCCTTATCTGAAACATTACTGGAATCTGAACTTTTTGGTTATGAAGGAGGAGCTTTTACAGGTGCAAGCAATAAAGGAAAAAAGGGCCTTGCTGAAGTCGCTGACGGGGGGACTCTTTTCCTAGATGAAATAGGGGAGTTGCCTATTTCTCTTCAAACAAAACTGCTTAGACTTGTTCAGGAGAATGTGTTTCTTCCTGTAGGCGGTATAAAAGAAAAACATGTGGATATAAGGATTATAGCCGCCACAAACAAAAATCTTGAAGACATGATTGAAAACAGTACATTTCGTCAGGATTTGTACTATAGACTTAGTGTTTTCCCTATAAAAATCCCCCCTCTGAGAGAGAGGCCTGAGGACATATTTTATTTCATAAACTATTTTCTATCTATGTTTAATAATAAATATGGATTCCAGAAAACCATATCAAACCGTGCAATCAATACATTGTGTACTTATGACTGGCCGGGAAACGTAAGAGAACTTTCAAATATTATAGAACGGCTTGTTGTAGTGACACAAACTGCTGTAATAAGTGAAAGAGATGTATCGATTATTATTTATCCGGAAACTGAAACTTATGAAGAGATAGCCTTTGTAGAAAATTATAACTACACAGATGCTTTTGAAGAATTTGAGCACAGATATTTTTGTCAACTTAGAAAAATGGACGAAACTCTTGAAGATATCGCCAAACTTTCCGGCTTGTCGGTAAGCACTCTAAAAAGAAAATTTAAGAAATATAGCCTTAGAGTCAAAGACAAGCTCAACAATGAGCCTTAATGATAAATAAACATAATATTCTGAAGAGTCGGAGGTTTAAAATTGAGCCTCTGACTCTTTCTTTTATATTGATATTTTCTTTCCTTTTATTAATTTGCGTAGGAAAAATATATTTAGCAACAAATTGACTTTTATGCAATCTCTTCAGATTACATAGAACAAAGAAAAACATGCTGGAAAAAGCAGGCAGTGTTTTTTACGAAACTTCCTGCTTGGCATAAGTTTTGCTTTTGTTATATACATATGAATCTTATATCATTATGTGATGAAAGGAGAATACTGAAATGTTAGAACAAAAAAAACAATTTATCATGGATTGGATAACAGAAAGGGAAACTCAATTCTCTGACTGGCACAACATAATATGGAACTTTGGAGAAACTGCCTTTAGAGAATACCGCTCATCCAAGTGGTATGTTGAAAAACTGAGAGAGGAAGGTTTTACTGTAGAAGAAGGCAGTGCAGGAATGCCTACAGCATTCTGTGCTGTATGGAAAAACGGAGAAGGACCAACAATCGGTGGATATGCAGAATATGATGGCATACCAGGTAATTGTCAGGCCGCAGATACGGTTCAGCGACCAAGAGATGGTCTAAGTCCTCTTGCTGGAGGCCACACAGATCCACATTCTATTTTAGGCATGAGTAGCTTTGGCGGATTTCTTGCAGCAAAAGCAGCCATGGAGAAATACAATATACCAGGCACTTTGAAATACTTTGGAGAACCGGCAGAAAAACTAAGAGCTTCAAAACCTATTCATGCTGCTGCAGGATATTATGATGATTTAGATGCCGCTATCAGCTTCCATCCATTCTATATGCTTCCACTATGCAATACAACAAGGTGGAATACCCATTGTGGTGTTGGCTATGGTGTAATGTATACTTTCAGATGCGATAATGCAGAGACTTGGATATCTTCTCCAGATGATTCCCCTATCCCTGCCTCCCATTCAGCAACAAGATGTCCTGGAGCTACAGATGCAGTACTACAGATGTACACAATGTCCAAAATGTTCAAAGAGCATATGATTTCAAACAATGTGGGCTGGTCAATGAATGAAACAATCACAACAGTGGGCCAGGCGACAGCAGACAACATTCCTGCACAAATCGGGCAAATACATTTCTTTATTCGTGTTCCAGATGTAGAAATGGCTGAAACAGTTATTCGTGTCCTCGATAAAAATGCTGAGGCAGCGGCTATTGCAACTCACTGTACATGGAAGAAAGACTGGATTGCAAAATCAAGGCCAGGCCTTCCGAACCATGTAATGGCAGATATAACATATAAGAATCTTGAAATTGCAGGACCGCCAGTTTACAATACAGCTGCAAAAGAAAAAGCCAGAGAGATACAGAAAAATTTAGGTTATGAGCCAATGGAAAATCCATTCATAGACGAGATTCAAAATCTTATATCACCACAGGAATGCGAAGAAAAACTCAGAAAAGTTCTTCCAGAATGGCAGGAAAACTTTACCTCTGATGATTATACAGAATTCTGCTGGCATGCTCCTACAGTAAGGCTTTATGTTGGAAGACCGGCATTAAGGCCGCCTCAACCAGGCAAAGCATATCCTGCGTGGGTAATGAATGCACTAGGCGGCATTCGTGAGTGTATTGATCCAACATTTGTAACTACATCAAAGACCATTGGTATGACAATAATTGATCTTCTCACAAAGCCAGAACTCTTGCAGGCAGCAAAGGACGAATTCATTGAGAGAACCGGTGGCGGTATTGGAGGCAGCAAGTGGATTCCTTGTCTTTGTGATTACGAACCTCCTATTGATTTCCGTTGGCCAGAATATATTACAACAGAGCGTGGAGAAAACCAGTGGTGGATTCCAGCAAAAGGAGATAAATAGAAAGTAGATAATTGATTGAACAGATTAAAATACGAAGAACTACGGCTTTAATTATAAATAGACATTCAAATTTTTAAAAGAGTTCTACTTAAGGAGTTGAAGTGAAATTTCAACTCCTTAAATATTTTAGTATCAAAAATTTCCTGTGCAAGTTACCGGCAAGTTAAATTTTATGCTTTCACAAATCTCTGATTTGGACTTTTAGGTTTATCCGGTATTGTCATTCTCAGTTTTCCACCTTTAACCAGTGGATTTACAATCTTAGCCATCACATAATTCTTAGACTTACCAACAAACGCCACAATCTCCGCCCTTGTTCTTGGAGTGCTGCAAAACTCTATAACAGCCTCATCAGCAGGCTCTTCATCACTATACAGACCATTCTTCATAATCACTTTAAATTCTCCGTGAACGGCTGAAAATATCGGTGCCGGAAGTCCTGCCTTTGCAAATTCATTACGCATTGTAGGAATACCGGAATATCTGTTTTCTGTTATATTCAGAAGCTCCAGCATATTGGCAAGCGCAGCGTTTCTTGTTTCAGGGCGTACCTTGCCAAGAGCATCTATAGAAATTTTGCCGTATAACCCGCCACTGTTGATAATTTCCATACGGTCACGATACATTTCAATGCGAACAGGTACATTCTCAGCATAAATACTGTAATCACGGTGCACAAGTGCATTTAATATTGCTTCTCTAACGGCTTTAACAGGATATTCCGGTTTATCCGCCCGACGACCATTATCATCAATTATTGTTTTGATGCGGCTGTTTTTCCGGACAAATTTAACGGCATCTTCCAGCATATCCGGAATTGCACCTGTAATCCGCTTATTATCTATAAACCGCTCATCGTCATCTCCTACAGCTCCCATTTCTGTTCCGGGAAGAGATACGGCTGTAATACAAAGCTGAGGGAAATATCCTTGAGGATAGTTTGAAAACACCATAAGTCCTGCGAGGGTAGGAACTCCGTCACTGGTAATTCCCATCAGTTCCAGTATCTCATCTTTAGAAACATTTTCCGCAAGATTTTTGCGTTCCTTTCGAACTGCAGAAAGATACTTTTCCATACGGACTTCATCAATCATATTCGGTTTTTTAAATGCATCAGCCTGTAACAATGTTTTTCCTCCTGAAAGTTCTATATTCAGCATAAATCATTAACACTGAAAATGCAAGAATTAACACTAAAACTGTTAGCATTAACGATAGTGTTAATCCTGAGTGTTAATTCTTTGCTGTAAAAAAGACACCCGCATTTTACAGGTATCTTCGTGTTCATTATTAAAGACAGCTTTAAGTTTTTCAAGGTTTTGCGCCTTCTTCTATCAATTTTTCTCCGTCTAGTTTTATCTCAACAACTGCCCATTTGCCGTTTTTAAAATGTATAATTCCTATTCGTGTTCCCCACAAATAAACTTCAGCTGTATCATTCACTGTTCATCACCCCACTTGAATTCGCTCTTTTCAGTTCTTTTGCGTACTCTTTTCGGTTCATCAACAGTTTTTTTAAGATAATAACTTGGTCGCTTAGTCTGATCCGGAACCAGTAATTCTATATTTTCTCCAAGATCTAAAGCCAAAAGTATTTTGAATAAATTATCAACCTGCACGGATTTTCCCTGTTCCAATCTGGATATGCTTCTCTTAGAAACACCTGTTTTATCCTCTAAATCCTGCTGCGACATTTCTTTCATAATTCTATATGTCTTTATTTTTCGACCTAGTTCTCTAATATATTCTTGATAATCTTTTTTACCATTCATAACATCAGGCCATTTCTGTCTTTTTAATATCATTATTATATATTATTGTGCCATATTTGTCTATTTATTTTTAGATTTTAATTGTTTTTGGGCAATTCAATTATACCAAACCGGATGGTATTCATGCTGTTTTTATGCCGGTTCTTATTGGATTTTCAAGATGCATGTGCACTTATTCAGGTGCAGAGTTTGAGCTGTTAAACAGTAAGGCAGTTTATCGGCACTACATAGATGCCGTCTTTTCTTCGGTATGCAGCGCCTGTTGCGGTAAGAACCATTCTGAATGCCAGATTATCATTGTCAACAATCGTTTTAAGCTTTTCGAGGTTCTTTGCGCCTTCTTCTATCAATTTTTCTCCGCCTAATTTTATCTCAACTGCTGCCCATTTGCCGTTTTCAAAATGTATAACAGCATCGCATTCAAGACCTGAGCTGTCACGATAATGTTTAACCTTTGCGCCTAAATAAGACGAATATATTACCAGATCGCGGACAGCCATATCCTCAAAGAACAGACCGAATGAATTCAAATCATTCATAAGATCGTCAGGTGATATGCCAAGAACTGCAGCCGCAATTGATGTATCAACAAAATGCCTTGTCGGAGTTGACCTTATAGCCGCTTTACTCCGTATATTAGGGTTCCACGCATGAATATCCTCAATAATAAATAAGTCTTTAAGGGCGTCGAGATAATCATCTAAAGTCTTGTTATCAAGAGTTCTGTTGTTCTGCCCCATAACATCTGCTTGAATGGTCTTAAGCGGCGCTTCCGATGAGATATTGCGGGCATAGCTCCTTAAAATCATCCTCATAAGCTCCGGATTTTTATTCCGGAACTTTTCATTTTCATTATACTCAAAATTAAACAGGCCCTCATAATAGTTTCTTGTAACATCAAGAGCAATATCCTCTCCGGCCACAACAGAAAGCGGCCAGCCTCCGCGACAGATACAGTGTGCGGTTTTTTCAAGACTAAAATCCCTGTTTTCATCAAAAACATCAGCATCGGCATTTTCGAAGAGCTCGCCTATAGATACCGTACCTTTGGAATCCTTCGACTCAGCCAGACTCATAGGTCTCATTTTGACTGTAGTAATTCTTCCCGCTCCCGAATGATATATCTTTTCTTTGTCGGCAGGTGTCGAGCTTCCTGTTAAAACGAACTGCCCGAATGCCGGATTTTCATCAATCCACGCTTTGACCTCGTTCCATATTTCAGGAACCGTCTGCCACTCATCAATAACTCTGGGAACTTCGCCATTAAGAACATTTCTTGGCTCAAGCTTTGCAAGCTCTATAGTCCTTAATGTATTAAGCCTGACAGCGCTTGCTGCATATCTAAGAGCAGTTGTTGTTTTACCGCAGAACTTAGGTCCCTCAATTGCAACAGCACCTGATGATTTCATCTTACGCTCAATGCTTTTTTCAACAAATCTATTATAGTATTGTACCATATTGTCACCTCATATATATTATACTCACTATCTGGATTATATCATAGAGTTTTAACAAGGTAAACATAATTCCTGTAATTATTACATATCAATTCCTTGAATTATTGATTATTCATTCCTATAATTATTGTCAAAGTGACAAAAGATGCCTGCCGCACTGACAGACATCTTCCTTATTCATATGTTTATTTAACTCTGAGCGCTCTCATAGAGTTTGCGATTGCTATTACCGCAACGCCTACATCTGCGAAAACCGCAGCCCACATGTTTACAAGCCCTAATGCGCCGAGAACAAGTACCAGCAGCTTGACGATAAGGGCAAACCATATGTTTTCCTTGGCAAGTCTTACCGTCTTGCGCCCTATTCTGATGGCCAGAGAAATCTTTTTAGGATTGTCATCCATTATGACTACATCCGCAGCTTCCATAGCCGCCGCCGAGCCAAGACCGCCCATGGCAATTCCCGCATCGACTCTTGCAAGAACAGGAGCGTCATTTACTCCGTCTCCGACAAAGGCTGTGATCCTGCCTTTGTCGATTATCTGCTCTGCTATCTCTACTTTGTTTTCAGGAAGCAGATTTGCGTGAACCTCTGTGATACCTGCCTGCTCTGCAACCTTCTCTGCGGTTTCTCTGTTGTCTCCTGTAAGCATTACAAGGTCTGTCACCCCTATATCCTTGAGAGCCTTCAATCCTTCTGCAGTATCTTCCTTGATAGTATCTGTAACCGAAATACATCCCAGATATTTATCGCTGTATGCAAGATGAACAAGAGTAGTTCCTGTAACCTCCGGCAGATTGCTGATGTTAAGCTCGTGCATAAGCTTGGCATTGCCTGCATAGACCTCTTTGCCGTCTATAACGGCTTTAATACCTCTGCCTGCTATTTCCTGCACATCGTCTGCTGTATATATATCCCCTTTGTAAGCTTCTTTGATTGATACAGCTATCGGGTGATTTGAATACTGTTCGCAGGCTGCCGCAAGCGCCAGCAGCTCATCAGGATTATCACCACAGATTTTATCAACCTTGAATTTACCTGTTGTAAGCGTACCTGTTTTGTCAAATATAACAGTGTTGACCTTAGATAATATTTGCAGGTAATTGCCGCCCTTGACAAGCACACCTCTTGCCGAGGCTGCGCCTATTCCGCTGAAAAAGCTCATCGGAATTGATATTACCAGAGCGCAAGGACAGGATACAACTAAGAACAGTAATGCTCTGTATATCCACGTACTGAATGTGGCATCAGCTATTACAAGCGGCGGTATTATCGCAAGTGCAACTGCCGAGAAAACAACTACAGGCGTATAATACTTGGCAAACTTCGTTATGAAGTTCTCTACAGGAGCCTTACGGCTTGATGCATTCTCCACCATTTCAAGTATCTTTGATACCGTGGACTCCTCGAACATACTTGTTACCTTAATTTTAATAACGCCCGAAAGGTTAATGCACCCGCTTATAACTTCATCGCCGGCCTCAACGTCCTTTGGCAGCGCCTCACCTGTAAGTGATGAGGTGTCAACTGAAGAGTTTCCTTCAATTACAGTTCCGTCAAGCGGAATTTTCTCTCCCGGCTTAACCAGTACGGTGTCTCCTATGTTAACATCGTATGGATCTACCGTTTCTTCCTTGCCGTCTTTTAAAACAACCGCAAAGTCCGGCCTTATATCCATAAGCGCTGCAACCGATTTTCTCGATTTATCAACAGCATAATCTTCGAAAAATTCCCCAATCTGATAAAACAGCATTACAGCAACCGCTTCATCGTATTCCCCAAGAGCAAGTGCGCCGACAGTCGCTATTGCCATAAGGAAGTTCTCGTCAAATATCTGCCCGTGCGATATATTCTTCGCAGCCTTTATAATCGGTCCGTATCCTGCTATGACATATGCCGGAATAAGAAGAACTATTACAGCAGGACCACCTATTGTATGTTTTATGATAATTCCCGCAGCAAGCAGTACCGCTGCGACTATTATACATATCAGTTTCTTCTTTTTTTTCTTATCCATAACTATCTCACTATTCTGCAGTCATCTTCAACCTTATCTATAGCCTTCTGGCACTGGTCAAGAACCTCGTCCATATCGTTTTCAGTTTCGATTGTAAGTCTCTGTGTCATAAAGCTTATAACTGCCTTATCTACTGAATCCAGCTTGTTGATTGCTTCTTCCATTTTAGCTGCGCAGTTTGCACAGTCCAGGTTTTCGAGTTTGAATGATCTTTTCATAATTAATTTCTCCTTTTATTTATATTTTATTTTTGCCTTAAACATATTTATTTACTGCATTTGATATCCAGTATCTTATCAATTGCATTGTGAATGATTTCAGCCTCCTCTGTGTCCGCAAGAGTATAATAGGCTTCCTTGCCGACTCTCTTTGAGGTTATAACTCCGGCCTGCTTGAGCACTTTTAAATGATGTGAAACTGCAGGGGAACTCATATCAATAGCTGCGGCAATATTTATCACACATTCCTCGCTGTGACACAGGAGCCACAATATCTTGAGCCTTGTGGAGTCGCCTATCAGCGAAAACGCATCCGAAGCTTTGCCAAAGGTTTCTTCTGATGGCCTTGCTTCGAGAAATTCAGTACTGGTGCCGTGATCATGCGGTAATTTATTCATAGGCAGACCTCCCTTTTAGATTAAACGATTAAGCAATTGTTTAATCGTTGTCTATATATTACTCCCCTTAATTTACTCTGTCAATAGGTTCTTTAAAATTTTTTTACATAAAAAAGCACCTGAGCCGATTTCGAGTCAGATGCTTTTATCCAAGTTTATCTCTTGCCTATTTCTATATATTCTCTGTGTTCTTCCACGCAGTCGTATGCAGGACGCATCAGTTTCTTGCCTATGGTCAGTTCTTCAAGTCTGTGAGCGCACCAGCCCGAAAGTCTTGCTGTTGCAAACAGCGGCGTTGCAATTTCAGGCGGAATTCCGAGCGCTTCATATACAAATCCTGAATAAAGATCAACATTTGCACACATTGGCTTTTCTACTCCTGTCATCTGCCTCTGCAGCTCAGGTGTTTTGGTTTCAATGAAGTCACACAGAAGGAAATCATCCATTTTGTCATTGCTCTGTGCAAGTTTTCTTGCCATCTCCTTGAGTATCTTGGCTCTCGGATCAGACAATGTATAGATAGCATGGCCCATACCGTATACAAGGCCGCTTTTGTTGTTTGCTTCTTTTTTGAGAACTCTTACAAGATAGTCTTCCACCTCATTGTAATCTGTAATGTCTTTTACTTCTTTTTTGATATCCTCAATCATATTTATAACTGCAATGTTGGCGCCGCCGTGTTTTGGTCCTTTGAGCGAGCCTACGGCTGCCGATATTGTGGAATAAGTATCTGTCCCCGATGAAGATACCAGATGTGTAGTAAACGATGAGTTGTTACCGCCGCCGTGCTCTGCATGAAGAATCAGGCAGACATCCAAAAGCTTTGCTTCGATATCTGTATATTCTCTGTTGGGTCTTATCATTCTGAGTATATTCTCCGCAGTTGAAAGCTCTGCAACAGGATAATGCAGATGCAGACTCTGGTTAAAGAAGAACGACTGCTGCGCCTGATATGCGTAAGCTATAATTGCAGGGAAATATCCTATTAAATCAATGGACTGTCTTACGACGTTTTCTATTGAGGTGTCGTCAGGGTTTTTGTCGTAGCTGTAAAGAGTAAGTACCGATCTTGCCAGCTTGTTCATTATATTTCTTGACGGTGCTGTCAGTATGGAATCTCTTGCAAATCCGTAAGGCAGCTCGCGCTTCTCTCCGAGAAGCTCTTTGAAATCGTCAAACTGCTTCTGTGTAGGAAGCTCTCCGAACAGCAGCAGGTATGTAACCTCTTCAAAGCCAAATCTGTTCTCTTTGATACAGCTTGAAACAAGATCCTCAATATCATATCCTCTGTAGTAGAGCTTACCCTCGCAAGGGATTTTTTCTTTCTTTTCGTTGGTGGTATAGCCCAGTACCTCACCAATCTTGGTAAGACCTACAACTACACCTGTGCCGTTGGCGTTTCTCAGTCCGCGCTTTACATTGTGCGCTGTATAGACTTCTGCCGGAATTTCTTCATTCTTTTCAAGCTTTGCAGCCATATCTTTTATAAAGGTTTCCTTTGACGGAATTTCGGCTTCATTCCTGTCATGCTTGAATACTATTTTAGAATCCTTTGCTTTTGTGACAGGCTGGGCAGCACCTTTGCCTGTCTCACCCTTCTCTTTTTTGTTTTTTCTAAAACCGAACATCTGTTACCTCCTTTTGTCGTTATATCTTTAATCCCCTTGTAATATCATCCAGATAAAAAAACTATCCCTCCGCACACAGTACAGACAATAGCCTTTTTTAATATTACCCTTTTTAACTGCTGTAGCCAGTTTGTAACTTCTTCCTGTTTATTATATCACGCTAAAGCGGTATACTGCAATATAAATGCTCCAAAAAAATGTATTCTTGTATACAAATTGTATACAAGAATAACAAGTTTGCGCAAATTGTCCTGCCGTAAAGCTGTTTTTTTCATAATAACCGGACTATATTGCTATACTGCTCTTTGTATTGGATACATGCTAAATTATCCCAAACAGCTCTGATACATTCTCCGTTATTATTCTGTCGCTTGGTTTATCTGCATTTGCAATCATAGACTCAACCCGGTCATTAAGTGTGATATCTATGAATTTGTCCACATCTATGCTTCGTAATTTGAAAAACAGCATCGGATCTTCATCAAACCGTGCGCCTATGCCGTACAGTGCCGCCGCAACATGCTTGCACATAAGCGCCCAGTCGGGGCAGCTGCAGCTGAAGCTTATTTCTCTCGGAGAAGGAAACAGGCCTCCTTCTCTTGTAAAAAGTTCTTTCATATCATCAGGGAAATCTCCCGACATCAGTTTTTCTATGTTTTCAAGTCTGCTGCTGCACTGTTCTATAATTTCCTGACAGAGCACTTCCTTCAAAGGACTTGTTTTTACCTCTACCTTATACGGGGTTTTCCTCGTTCCCTGTACTCTTGCCAGTACCTTGCCTTCACTGATTTTCATATCTATTACAGCACCGGATTTGACATATCTTTTTCCTCTGGTGATTCGGAAGGATTTATACCGGCCGGTTTATTCTCAAACCCCATTCTGTACAGCGCTTCATACCTGTTTTTTCAAACAGGCGGGCTGTTTCTCTAGCCTTACCGGATTCATTTATCTCTGCAATGAACCCTTCCTTTGTAAAAATAAAGTTAATCGCTGATTTGTTCATATTCCATTACTCCCGATATATATTATTAATCCACATCCGCTGCTATTATATCAGTTTTTTTATTGCAATATGTTTTCCCTATTATAAAAACAGCGCAGCAGTCTTAAAACTGCCACGCTGAAATTCCGGGCTCTTTAACTTTTTTAGTGGTACAGACCACCCTTTAACTTTATGGGTGTTCTG
>OLOV01001517.1_pt1 | contig 18040 bp, 28 predicted proteins | sample 1672931 | NCBI WGS metagenome assembly OLOV01 (sample SAMEA3136738, study PRJEB25190) | human gut metagenome | biome: human gut; feature: human-associated habitat; material: faeces | place: Austria | collected 2013
CTTTTGTGAGCCGTGCCATAACGGCATCTTCTTTTGCATCGTACCTGCCGAGGTAAATCTTCTTACTGTTATAGGTAATACTGGCGACCCATTTTTCTCTTTGCTTATCAAAGAAAACGCCGGAAACGCCAGATGTGTTGGTGATATAGAGGCTGCGGTTCCTGTCGTTCTCTGACCGCTGGCAACAGCGCAGATTCTCTTTTCGATTATCGGCCTTGTTTTTGTTGATGTGGTCAACAAACTGGCCTGGCTTTGCGTGCATAACCAGCCGGTGAAAGCGGACAAACCGCCGTACACCGCAGTAAAAGTAGCTGCTGACAAGATAACCGTCTTTGTCGCAGTACCAACTGTCTCGGCCTTTGATAATTGGGAGGTCATCCAGGTCAAAGAGGAACTCGGCAACGCCTATATGCAGAATTCCGTATGTATTGAGAAGCTCGACTGTCATGAATACATAAGGTCATGAACGGCCACACCAAAGGTTTCCTCGAACCAATGCCAGATATCCTCACGGTGTGTGCCTTTTGGGAACCCGCACCAGGCAACTTCGATACATTCGGTTTCTGGATTCATCGGCACATCGCCGAACTCCTCCCACAGTTCCGTGTATGTTTTGCCCTGAAAGGTTCTCATGATGGTAACGCCGTCCATACTCTCAACAGCGGAGTCAAAGAAGTTATCGAAGTCTTCCAGCTCCCCGTTGAGATGCCATCCTGCGATTTTCAGTCCCGTTCCGTACAGGTCGTGCCAATACTCAAAGAATTTTTTGTAATCAGGCATTTGAAATTACCTCCGTTTCTATACCGCTTTCCGTATCGGTCGTTTTTCTAAAGTCCCAAACCGATATGCATCAACATTGTTCGCCAATCCGACACTTGCGAGCATTGCTTGCAATGCGAGCAAGAAAAAGTTGACTGCCCGCGAAGCGGGCTTGTCGGATTGCGAACATAAGTGGCGAACTCTTACTTTTGCCTTTGGCGAAAAGCTGCTGAAAGTGAATATGTATAACAGCAAATCTACAAAGCGGTTGGTCGTTATGCTTTATCTGCGGGGAATAGTTTGCCATCATGTAGGCAGTCCCTGGCTTTCTGGCTCATTTCGACGAGGCTGTCCACCAGCTTCTTCAATCCGTCTACGGTACTTTCACCATCGTAGTCGCAGCCGATAGCCCAGATATCAAAAAGCCATTCATCGGCGCAGTCAGGTTCGCACATCTTACAGCCAGTTGTTTCGTCTGTCCAAGTTCTCACAGCTGTTCCTCCAACTCAAATCCCTTGTGGCAAAATCCAGTTACATCGGAGATATAGTCAGAGATGGCTTCCTCATCTTCGATGTCATTGGGAATCGTGATTTCGTTTGGCAACTCAACGCCGTCGTCATCCTCCGGGTCAATATCCCACTGAATGTTGACCGCCTTTCTCTGCGGGCATTCCACTTCGCGCCACTCTCCCTCGCACGCCCAGATTTCCGAACCGAAACCACGGTCAAACTCCCATTCGTTAAATAGCTCTGAGATGGGGGTGGAGATGCGGTCGCTGTCTTCGGGGTCATCATACTGAAACTCTGTCAACCCACGCATCAAGTCCTGTAAGGAATAACCGTGGTCAATCATCCATTGAAGTTGGTACTTCTGGTAATCGGTCATATCGAAAATCTCACACTCCTCTTAGCGCGTCGAGAACTGCCTGCGGAACAACCCGCTTAATTTCCTCGTGAATTGCATTCATCACGACTGCGCCCTTTAAGTACTTCTCAACTTCGGTCTGGGCAAACTGCTTCGTTTTATCTTTACACTCAGCCACCGCCGCCTGTACGGTTCCCTGAATCAAATCCAGCATCTCCTTGTGCGACATCTGCTCTTTGATGTAAGACTGGACTTCTGCCTTCACCAGTTTGTCGGTCATCGGCTCAGTGTATCTGCTCTCGTAAAGACGCCTTGCCCACACTTTGGCGGTATCAGCAACGCATTCCTCGACTTCGTTCTGAAATGCTTCTCGTGCGATTGTCTTTGCGTAAGCACGCATAGCTTTGATAACCTCCTGTTCAAAGAGGTCTCCGTTTGTAAATTCCAAATCGATTGTTGCTCTGTGCTTCATGAAACCCGCTCCTTTCTTACATCAGCTTAATCCATCAACAAAATCCCATTCGGCATTGTATCGGAACTCAGTACTCAGAATTCCGTCCAACAGTTCGTCGATGTACTCCTCATCATCCCGGTCTGTCGGGATGGGAATAATCATCTCAAACTCCGGAGCAAAGCAGGATGGCTTTACCCGAATTGTTCTTTTCTCCATGTCAGGAACCTCCTTATCGCATATCGGGCAGTACCCGGCAATTCCATTGGAAGGGATGTTTATATGGTGCCCACATCTTGGGCAATGGACGATGCCGCTCATACACATCGACCTTTCATAAATCGTTTCCCGCACAGTGGGCAGTTGCGTATCTCAATGATATCTTGAGTCGTGAAACTGCCATCGTCGTCAAGCACTCTCACCCTCAACATTCCCTGCCTGTTTACAGCCATCTCAATGCCGCTGTATTCAACGGCTTGGTTCATTGGAACAAAATCATTTGTCCCAGACTCACAGTATGGACATCTCATAGAATTAACCTTTCATATTAACGCAGTAACACTGGCACTTTGTGTTCCAGCAATCTGTACTGCAATGAGGAGTGCCTTTCCGTGAATAGTCCTTTGGCGCAATGATGCTTAGGATGATTTCCATTTCGTTCGGGCAAGAACCCATGTAGAGCATCTTTTCTTCAACTTCCTTTGCAATTTTTCTGCGATACCACATTAAAAACATATCAAGCTCCTAATCCTCTTCCTCGTCAAAACCCTCTTCGTCATCATCTTCGATTTGAGAATCGTCAACCAACTGCTCGTCCCAATCGACCTCAATGTCAGACACAATGGTATCAATTCTCTTGAAACCATACTTCTCGCAGAACTCTTGAGGAACACTCATAGCAAAATCAGCCCAGTTGAAATAGGAACAGTTGTACTTGTAAGTTCTCTTACCATCTGGGGTTTTGCAATAGTCGGTTGACGCTTTGCAGACAGCGTCTTTCAAATCAAACTCCGCATTCGGGACATCAAACTGAAGTGAAAGAACGCGAACATCTAAGCCGTCACGCTCTATCGCCACCACTGTTCGCAACATACTGTGTACCTCCTTATAAAATCAGCCTTTCATCCAATAGTTAAGTTTCAGTTTCTTCATGTCAGCCGTTTACCTCGTTTACCAGCGATTCCAGCATATCTTTTAGCTCAGTGTCGTCTGGCATAATGACATCGTAGTTGAACGGGAAAAGGCGCTTAACGCCAAGAACCTGTTCCTTATTGGAATAGACAACCTCGGTCACCGAAACCATACACATTTCCATGTACTTCTTTGTAAGCTCGTCTTTTGTATCGCCAACTACTTTGAACCAATAGTCTTCATACTCATCATCCATATGGTCAAAGACGAAATCTTCTCTTTTCATAAAATTTTCCCTCCATACTGTTACCCGATTCCTACCGCACTAAGCTCCATTGAAACAACATTATCATCGTTCCCAAATTCGACATTTTCACTTGTCCCGCCAAATAACAATAGTCCGTCCACCTCTATAAAGCCATGCGGATTCCATTTAATTGATTGTGCAACACCCACGACTTTTTCTGTCCCTTGTTCATCATACTGAATAATTGGTAAGTTTGAAGCAGTTTCACAGGCTTCACGAATGGCAGGGATTGAATAGGAAACATGGTTATCATCGCAAAAACAGTTGTTTTTGTCCGCATATACAGGGATTTCAACATGAATCCGAATATTTCCACACCTCATATAATCACCACCCTTACCACCGTTTTTTGTCTTGATATCGGTTTGGCGGAGGCAAAGAAAGCTGTTCCTCGTCGTCACGAAGTTCAACCGAGAATATGTTTGTATAATCCACATCATCCTTGTTTGCATAGACGAGAACTTCAAATTTACCAGGGTTCCAATTAACAATGAGATTATCGTCAATGGAGTATGCGTTCCTAATAACAACTAAGTCCTGATGCCAAATTCCGTCCGGAGTCTCGATGCCAACATAGATTTCATTCTGATATTCCGGGTCAATATTCCGCTCTGCAACCAACTTCAATCCTTTAGGCAACTCAATGGTAATACGATTATCGCCACTCTTCATCAGAATCCCTCCGTAATCATCTCCAACATTTTGTCAGGGGAGATATCAAGAAGCTCGGCACCGACAGTCAAGAGCAAGTCGGTGGTTGCCTCATCGCCCTTGTTGCAGAGATAAAAAGATTGAATTACATTGGCGACATCCTCTGGGAAAAGCATTGTGTTCATAGCGACCTACACTTTCTTACAGCAACTTTCGCATAACTCCAGCGTCTGTCTGCCAATCGTTGCTTCGTAGCGAACGCTATCTGCATACAATGGGGCGCCGCAATTATCACACCTACCAACAAAAGTAGGACGGAAAAAGAGATAATCACGGACACGACACTCTCTTCTTCTTTGCTCAGAGCAGGAGTCATGGTTTTGACACATAGTACATTTACGCATTTGGGAGCACCTCAAAACAAAGCGTGAATAATTGCACGCAGCGTTCGCTTCCAGCGGCCATTACGGTATTCATACCCGTTGACATACAGTCTATTGCCTACCTGCGACAGGCTCACGCTTGATTTCGCACCTGGAATCGGAGGCAGGGGAGACCCGTTTACAAAAACCTTGTTCCCGATGATGTTTACATTCATAAAGGCACCCTCCTGATTAACCGCAACCGTAGTCATAGATGTCATCATCAATCAGTGTCTCTACCTGCTCCCTTGTCATGTCGCAGAGACGGAGGACGGCTTTGATAACGCGCTCATGGACTTCCGCAATGCTTGATGGCTCATTTTCTGTCCGCTCCCACGGGTAAGAAGGCGGATAATAGAAGTAAGATTCCCCGTTGCCGTTGTCACCGTATGTCAGGGAATCCGTATCGTCACAAAAAGTAAAGACATCCGCAAGATTCTCAAAAGGTTCGCCATAAAGGTAGTCATCAATGTCAAACCCATCCTCCGAGATTTCTTCACTGGGCAGTTGCTCCTTCAAAAGCTGGATACACTTCTGCGGATTCAGAAAAGGGCGCAGCTGATTGGCACGAATCCCGACGCCCTCACAAATCCAGTAGCTCATACTCATTTTGGATACCTCCACTTCAATTATCTTCATTGTTGCAAAAGTGACTCCGCTCCCGGCCTCACCACACGCCTTTACGCTGTGCCATATTCCCACCACAGCATGACCTCTTGTGCCACGCGGTAGTCCTTTCAGCCTTTCTATCGGGAAGCAGGGGGATTAGTGTTTCCCGTCTCAGTTTACCAAAGTATTATGTGCGGCTATGGCTTGTGCGCAGCTTCCGCAACGCCTTCGGTGGTGCAACGCCACCTAACCGCTATTTCTTTTACGCCCGGTCACAATATGTGTACCACTTTGGATTCCGACCGCCACTTACAGCCGTGATATGTTATCTCAATCGGGCAAGGTGGTTAATACCAGAGATGGAAACACCACTTGGAAAACAGGCGCAGTGCCTCGGTTCGGCACCGCTCCAGCTCTACACGAACCGACTCCCATTTTTCCGGGTCGTACTCACCATCTTCATAGTAGCGTTTCTGATGCAGCCGTTGATACACATGGTCTTCATCACAGTTCTCAAAGTAGAAAATCATTTCCTTGATGACTGCATTTGTTTCTTCCTCGTCGAGCTGCTTATCTGCTTCGGCATCATAGAACAGACCAACATTGTTCTTCAGAAACTCTGCAAGAAGAACAGGCATCTTAGCGGTGAAGTTGTACCCAAGCTCAAAGACATCGGTGAAATCATAGCCACGCCATGCACGCTGCCATGCATACCGCAGCTGCCACCAAAACTCTCTTAGCTTGTAGCGCAGAGAAGCGCCCTTTGTCCGCTCAAGGAAACCATTCAAACCGAATTTTGTCACGACCGCACCTCTTCCATAATTTGCTGGACTACTTCTGCCCATTCAGGGCTTCCGTTATACCGGGCACAAACACCCTCAACGGTTTCGCCGTTATAATATTTGCCGTCCGGACTGAGATAATGCTTGGCGAGATATGCTGCGACTGTGTCGATGCACTCTTCCGTACTTGAGAATTCCATCTGACCGAAACCCATGATGTTATTGCGTCGGAACTGATAGCGCCCCCATCCACTTTCCAGCGCCGCAACAGCAGCAAGGAAATCTGCACGAATCCCATGCTTAACCTCAGCATCAATGAATACTTGCTCCAATCCAATCAGGTTATGGCGAAGGTGTAAGTCTTCTGCCGCTAATCCTGACGGAGAGGTCAGCAAACCGTCATCAACCTCGACGGTCTCCGGCTCGGCCTCAAGGCTCATCTCTGGAAGACTCTCCGTGGACAGCACGGTTGTTGTAGTCATCGGTTCAACCGGCTGCCGTTCATCTACTTTTACTTGTGCATCAATCGGTGTAGCAAGTGTAATTACTACAACCAAGAGCAACATAAAAATCGGCGGAATCATCCGCTTCATTCAATCCCTCCTGTCAGTGCTCGTTAAATACCACCTGTTCTCCTGTGTGCAAAGACCAGCAGCCACCAGATGTGCAGGCACATTCCGTGCAGTTGCCGCCACATTCTTTTGCGTCTGACCTTGCCGTGGTCGTTCCGTCCTTATATCGAACATGAGCCTCCGGCAGTTGGAAGGGGTTGTCCATTCGGAGTCCTCTCCATGCGCTGAAAATCATATGTAGGTTTGCCGGTAACGGGATACCGGAAGCCAGAACTCCGTTGACGATTTCATACTTCTTTGTGAAGCATAGAATCTCACAATGAGAATTGCGCTTAGCAATCTCCATCATGATGTGGAAGTAGGTGGTATTTGGAATATCGCCAGAAACATGAAAGCGGAAGAATCGAGACAACATGATTGTCGCCTCGACCTCCCGCCAATACACTTCTGGTTCTGTTTCTAAGATTTGCAGATTGTTCCGATAAGCTGCCGCCACACTGGGGCGACGACGCTCTATGCGTCTTGCGTAACACTTCCTGCTGCAATCACACTCCCGGCAGGTCAAACCGGAAGGAAGTGACACGCTCTGGATACTGCCGAGCTTTTCGTTTCCTCGGCTGATACTAACTTTCAAAAGTGAACCGCCCCCTTATGTCATCGAATCTTTTCTTTGGGCAGAATCCTCAAATTATGCCAAAGAAAAAGAGCCGAACAAGTCGGCTCTTGGGAATTAGATATAAGCTACGCTCAAAGTTCCACGATGCTCACGGCGCAAAAGTGTCAGCAGTCTATCTGGGTCTGTATTCGTCAAGAGTTTATACCACGCTGAATGAAAAAACTTTTCCAACTCTTTCTGCAGCGATTCGTTATTATCCTTTAGCGCGGTACGATAATCATCCGCAGCAACACAAACAATGGCGTTTGCCAAGCTCTGATATGGGTCTGCTCCATCGTGCTGCAAGCGCATCCTGCTTTCGGAAGAGTCCCATTCCTCACGGCTTGTCATGGCTGTTGCGCTCTTTGCGCCACGAGGGATACAACCACAGGATTTTGTCTTACCAGACTTGAGGTAGCGCCCCTCGGCGATATATGTATTGCCGCACTTACATTCACAAAGCCACCGTGGCTGACGATTGTGATTGTTTTTGACACGGCGAATGACCTTCAGATTTCCAAAAGTCTCGCCTGTCAAGTCGATAGATACTCCGCTCATGGTTCACATCTCCTTTCGCAGATGTACGGGTCAATCCTTTTCTGCCAACAGGAAGTCAGGATTGATGACCTTGAAGCTGATGTTGCTTTTGACATTTCTCATGACAACGCCCTCGCGCTTCTGACCGTTACGAACCACAGAGTATCCTTTGGAATACTCCACCAGCTCTGCGATGGTATCCGGCAGCGTTTTGCCCTCTTCAACAATGGGAACGGAGCAAATGCCGTAAGGCGCCAGCAGCTCCTTGATTTCCGCAGTCGTGCATTTGCGGTCAGGGAAAATCAGGTTGAACGCAAACAATTCATAGCCGCTGATGTGGTACTTGTTGCCCTGAATCTGGTTGCCGCAAATCTCACCCTGTAAAACGATGGTTTCATAATCACCGATGAGCTGCCGCAGCACATTTTCGATGTTGTACTTCTTGGCAACTGTCCAGTAGGAACTGTTGTCCGGTGTACCGAGATAGATATTGCGGCTGCACACGCCGAACTCATACTTGCGTCTGGAAACCTTACGCAGATAGTAAGTCGCTGACTGACCGTCCATCTTCTCCGTGACGGAAAACGCTGTTCCCTTGTTACGCTCTGCCTCAAAAAGCGCAGTAAGGTTCTGGATGCGAGTCTCATCGGTCTTAACAATCCAATCAGGGAAACCACCCTTGCGCTTGGACTTCATGAACAGCTTACGATACCACTTGAAGCGCATAAGGAATCGCACCAGTGCGCTCTTGGGTTTGGCGGGTTGCTTGGTCAGCAGCTGCGCTTCCTGCTGTGCTTCCGGGTCATACTTCTTGACACCCAAGATATCGGTCACATCGGCGCCCAAATCAACGGGGGCGCCGTTCGGCAGAATGGACAGCGGAAGAACCAAGCCCTGACTGACCTGACCACGAAGCTTAATGGTGCGAACACGGAACTTACGGTCACGCAAAAACTCAAACTCCGGTCTCTCTGGAACAATGGAATCAACTTCGATATAGACGATGTGTTCCCCAGTGTGGAACTCACCCTTCTGGACAACGCACTCCCATCCGTCAACCTGAGCAACCTCGATGCGGTCTGCTCCTGCAATCGGACGGAGGGTTGTAATCTCACGAATAGTAGCTAAATGTCGCATGAAACTTTCCTCCTAATTAAAACAGGATGCAGTCTCGGATAATTCTCTTTTTTAAGAGCCCATCATCCAACGCATCCCACAGTTTTACTTGGTATTTTTCAGTCACATCACCAGTGATGTCATAAAGCCGACCTTGTATCTGGGTAACAAAATGATTTTCAACCTGGTCATACATCAGTGTGCTGTCAGGGAAGCGGCAGTGCAGAATAACTGCAAACCAGTAGCAACAGCCGTTGGTAAATACCGTATCAACATCATCGGCCAGATGAAAACGGGCAAGGAAATGCTCAATGGTTGAAACCATCGTTCTCAATTCTTTCGGATGACTCTCTTGCATTTCAATAAACTCCGTTCGATGTACTCGTCTATCAGACGGCTCTGTGCTTTTGTTTGAGCATAAGCGGTGATGGAAATGGATTTCCGGCTCCAGTCCAATGTGTAGCTATCGGTAGCGACATTGGTGATATGATTTTCCGCCAGGAAATCACGGAACTCTTTCATCGCTTCCTTGTCATCCGACAAGATGACATTCACATAGGTTCTGTCTTTTGAGAATCGATTACTGAGGGCAACGGCAAGACAGCACCCAACGCCGCTTGCTATGGAAACTATCACAAGGGCGAGTGTGCTGTCGCTGGTAACGATGTCTTTTGTGATACTCAGGTAAATGAAGTTTGACAGGCCGAGAGCGACACCGGCAAGCAGGCAACGGTTGCGCTGAACAAGAATTGTCTTTGCTGTATTGAGCGTATTGTCCAGAACCTTTGCCAGAAACAAAATGAACATATAAAAAGCGGTCGTCAAACTCATTCCTCCTTAGTGTTTATTAGGGTTCGATGCTGATAATGGAACTGGAACCGGTCACAGTAGGCAGTTCACCGTTCCACTGCTCATACTTGATTTTCTCAATCAACTCACCGGTCAGAGAACCGGCAATCATACGGTTTGCCTCAGCCTCGGCTTCGGCTGCAATACGCAGAGCTTCTGCCTTTGCCTCCGCTTCGATAACCGCTTTTTCTGCGTTAATCTGGGCAACCTCTCTGTCCTTTTCTGCCTGAATCTTTGCGGTCTGCTTCTCAATATTCGCCAGCTCCAGTTCCTGCTGGGCGGTAACCTTTTTCTGGATGGCAGCTGCGGTCTCTTCATCGACGGAAATATCGGTGAAGTTCACCGTGTCGATGATAATGCCATACTGGTCGAACTTCTCACGCAGATAGGTGTCCAACTCGGCATTGATTTCGGTACGCTTGTCGCCGAAGATGTCAGTGACGGGATAGTTGGCAGACACCTCCTGTGTCCATGCAATAACCTTGGGCTTGATGAACGAATCCTTGATTGCCTCACCTGACTTTCCTTTGAACATAGCAAAGGTTTCGGAGACTCGTGCCTCATCAAAACGATATGAGAACTCAATATTCACACGGACTGTCTTACCGTCTGAGGTAGGAATGTTAAAACTCTCATCCTTGGGCGAATCGCCCTTATCCTCAGCTGTCAAATAAGACTGTTCAATGCCGATAGAATACTGGGTCACCTTCTTGGTCGGGGCAACCAGATGCCACCCCTGTGTCAGAACCTCGCCATCAACGCCGCCGTTCATGTTGTACACGACGCCGACATAACCGGCGGGGATTTTCTCAAGACACACAATGCAAGCAATCAGGCAGAAGACCATCACGATACCCAAAATAATTGCGCCGATTTTACCCTTCATCCTTTAACTCCTCTGTTGTTTTTTCAGATTTCTCCTCCGATTCCTCGAAGATTTCCTTTTTCGCATCGTTGTAAATTCGCAGGCCGAATGCACCAATGCCCTTAAAGGCAAAGCTCAGACAGAACCACAACAGCACAAGTGCAACGATGACGATGAGCCAGAACACGATGTTCACTTGCTTACCTCCTGTTCTAAAACTCGTGGTATGTATGTGCGGGTTTCCATGCACTTCTCGACCTTTCTGGTCTTTCCCAGTGCCTCGCGCATCAAGTTCAAAAGGTTTTTGCCTTTGTCGCTTTCCAAGAACTGAACGAGCGGTTCAAGTATTTCTACCGTGTCTTTGTATTCACGGCGTGCCTGCCTGCATTTGGCAAGACTTGTGGCAACCTTTGCCCGTTCCTTATAATCGAGGCCATCAAGCTCCAGTTTGTGGAGGTAGTCCTGCGTAAGCCTGTCCATGCGGTTGACCTCGCTATAATTCCACGCATAATCTTTCTGCGCATCCTCCATCATCCGGCAGAATGCCCCGATGGATTCGGAGAACTGCGGTGGCTTTGATTGTTTTTTCATGCAAGACCTCCTCTCTGATTTATCCGAAGCTGACCTCGGTTTTATCGGTTCGGATAGAAATAAACACCGGGAACTGAAGACTCTCAGCACCGGTGTTTTTATCACTGGATATTTCCTTGTACTTTACTTCGCAAAGCAAACCCGGCAGGTCATCTTTTCCTTGCCAAAATGTTGCTCGCTGCTCGTCGGTGAACCCGGAGCCGACCTTGACTTCATTCCCCTTATAGTCGAGTACAAGCGCACCTAAAGTCCCTGCCAATCTTCCGCTACCTTCTTCGCAGCGGAGGATACGCAAGTCCATCGTGTAAAAGCGTTTGACTTTCAGGATTCCATTGTGTCGTCTGCACTGGTAGGGAACATCAAGGTTTACCATCAGTCCCTCTTTATCCTCACGAACCATCTGTTCCAACAGTTCACTGATTTTGCTCTGGTCTTTTCCATGATACAGAACCGGCAGGATACTGACACGGCCATCCTGCGGAATGAAGCGGTGAAGCTGGTCTAAGAAAGCACGACGATAGCCATAGCAGCCATCGCTCTGCCCCCGGTGGAACTCTTCAACCGTCAGAACATCAAAAATCGTGTAGCAAATCACCGTTTTATCACCATCATCTGAGTTGATAATACCGGTGGCTTTGCGGAACGCCTCGTTATCTGAAAGACTACCCTTCTCACGAAGTGTCAGCTCGCCGTCAAACACATAGCTGTCCTCTTCATCGAAGCAGAGGGCGTCCAGGATGTGGTCAAGCCCCTCATAGGGGACTCCGCTTCTTGCGTACAGTTTACCTTTGTAATAGGTCGCCCGGACACCGTTTAGCTTTTGTGTCAGCCAGAACTCCGTATCCTCTTTCAGTGGATACTTATCAATGGGATACGCCTGCTGAATCTCCCACTCCGGAATCAGATTGGGGATAACCTTGTTCACGGTCTTTGCCGTGACGCCCAGCCGGAGTGTCTTGGAAAGAAGCTTGATATAAACATCAGCTTCATCCGGCGGGCTGCTCTGAACGAACGCACAGACTTGATACACCGTACCGGCATCCAACGCTTTTCTCTTGGACAACAGTTCGCAGACAGAAAAGATGTCTGTCATTGTCAGTGTGATGGCTGAGTCATACCTGGTAGGGGAGCGAAGCGTTTGCTCTGAAATCTTATAGGAGAGCATCGGGTTGAGCGCGTAATATAAAAAATTACGGAAGTTCGCATCGTCTTGGAACTCCCGTAATAGCTGGGTCTTTCTTATTGAGCCGATCGCTTCCTGCAAACGGCGTAATTTTACGATAGAATCTGACAGCGGTGTTGTGGCAATCAATCTTCATCACCCGCCTTGAAATTATAAATGGGCTTGATAACGGCATCGACGGTTACAGTCGGCTCGATGTTGCCAACAATATCATCCATACCCTTATAGGCCATCGGGCATTCATCCAGCGTGCTGCGTCCAACAGAGGTCGTGTAGATACCCGCCATCTGCTTTTTGAATTCGGATACAGTGAAAGCTTCTTTTGCGGCGCTGCGGCTCATCAGCCGACCGGCGCCATGAGGAGCGGAGAAGTTCCAATCCGGATTGCCCTTGCCGGTACAAAGCAGGCTGCCATCGCGCATATTGATGGGAATCAACAGACGCTCACCGGCCTGTGCAGACACAGAACCCTTACGCAAAATCATGTTATCCACATCGATGTAGTTGTGAATCGTTGTAAACTGTTCAGTCACATGGAATCCCATTCCTTTGACAATGGTATCCATCATCGCCTGCCGGTTCAGCTCAGCGAAGCGCTGTGCAATTGCCATGTCATGAAGATACTGCTCAAAGAGCTCGCCCTCCACATAAGCAAGCGGTTTGGGGACAGGTGAATGCTTGGACTTCATAGACTTCAGCACTGCTTGAATCTCTTTCTGACGGCCATCCGCTTTTAGCTGCTCAATAGCTGTCTCAATCTCTTCGTGGTTATAAGAGGTCAGCGCCTTGAAAGCAGCCTCCTGATAGAAGTTGGCGATTTCCAAACCCAGATGGCGGCTGCCGGAGTGGACAACGATATAGATGTTCCCATCATCGTCCTTGTTCGCCTCGATAAAATGATTGCCGCCGCCCAAAGTACCAATGCTATGATAGGCACGGTCAATATTGACCTTCTTTGCGCAGCACAGCTGCGATAAATCGATTTCCTTTGCGTAACGATGCGGGACGGAACGAATTGAAAAACCAGACGGAATGCCCTCACGGATAACCTTATCCAACTTTTGCGGTTCGATGTGGGTCTCTTTTAGGCGAATGGTTTCCATGCCGCATCCAATGTCAACGCCAACAAGGTTGGGGCAAATCTTATCCTTGATAGACATGGTGGTTCCGATGGTGCAGCCAGCACCGGCATGAATGTCCGGCATCATACGAACCTTGCTTCCCTCGACATAAGGTTGGTTCAAGAGATTGATGACCTGAGAAATGGATTCGCTATCGACCACATCGGTAAACACTTTTGCCGAAGCGTATTTCCCCTGAAGCTCAAGCATTTTATCGCCCTCCTTTGGCTTGGTATATAGTCCTGTTATAGCACAGGTAAAAGGGGCTTGCGCCCCTTTATCTGTACCTGACCGCTTTCCGCAGGGGAGCGCGTTTGTACTGTGGCGCGACCCTGTGCATCAAGTGACATTTTTAACGAGAGATTTTGGCTGTATTAAAATGATTATCCGCTGGATAATCTTTTTAATACTGGCTAAATCCGAAGTTAAAAATGAAGAACGCAAAGTATTTCTTCTGCTTTGAGCGAGAAGATACCGCACAGAGAAGGGGTATGTATGTGCGGAAAATCTACAAAGCGGTCATATCAAAAGCGAAAAATCTTTCGCCTAAGAACGAAGTTAGCGAAGAATTCTGGGACGATTCGTGTTGATGAGCTGATTAAATGCCTCGTCTTCTCTTGCCCGTTCGGCGGCTTCTTCTCGGCGGATATCCAAAAGAACGACACCGCAGAAACCCATCAGCTCACCGATGGAGAAATCCTCATCCTCCACGGGAGACTCATCCGGTTCGGAATCTTCTTCATTGAACATGGCGTCGGTATCAAAATCGTCATCTTCATCAGGTTCATCTTCCCAAACACCGTTGTTGTCGCCCCATTCCAGGACATCGTCCTTATAACTGTCAAAGTCATTTTCGTCCATGCCGTCATAGTCGAAGCTGCCGTTCATACGATAGTAGCCATATCCAGTGGGGATTTCGGAAAGCGAATCTCTGATATCTCTCCATGAGTAGTTCGTATCGCGGATATCTTCCTCTACATACTCGTCAAGCTGGTCAGAATCGATAATGTCCTCGCAGATATAACATCCCTCATCGGAGCAGAAGTCAAGCAGCTCCCACCATTCGGTCACATTATTAAGGAAATCATTTCTTGTCATACTGCATCCTCTCTTTCTACCATCTCGGTATCAATCAATGTTAATCTGGATAATGCCTTTTCTGTCAAAAATGCATACTGCAATCCAAGATTAGTGCTGGTGAGGTCGTGCCGCATTATTGACATGACCTCTGCTATGGGCTTGTTTGCCCGTCTAAATTTAGAAAACTTGCTTTTGAGGTTTGCTCCGCCGCCAGCCATATTACCAACAACCAAATCATATTCGGTGAGAGTATAGCCCAACCGAGATGCTACGACAAACCGCAGCCATGCTTCGGAGTAGCCCGTAAACTCTAACACCGATAGGCCATCCAAATCTTTTGCGGTATATGTCTGGATGAAACCTGCGGGTGAGTGCTTGATTGCCATCGGTAATGCGTCAAAATAGTTTAGGGCAAGATAAAAGCCGCATCCGAAATCACGGTGCGGCTTGCAAAGGGATAAGGACGGTACGGCGAATGAGGCTGAGGTGCCATGATACAGATACATTACCAACCCTCCTGTATATTTTGTGGAGCTGGTGACAGGGCTCGAACCCGCGACCCTCGGAGTACAAAACCGATGCTCTACCAACTGAGCTACACCAGCAAATGGAGCTGGAACTCGGAGTCGAACCGAGAACCTACGCTGTACGAGAGCGTTGCTCTACCAATTGAGCTATTCCAGCAATGGTCGGCTTCCCGCTTAGATTGTCACACGCTCATGTGCGGCTGGTGCCCCGCAAGCATACCAACCGGCCACTCTTGGGCTAAATCACAAGGGAGACGCATCTCCTCGCGCAGTTTTCAGCGGGCATTGTCATTCTCTGTGAGGTAAGCCGATAATCTCTCACATCATCTGGGCGCTACCCAGCCTCTGGCACGGACGGTTGGGAATCGAACCCACCACAAGCGGTTTTGGAGACCGCCTCGCCAGCCTTGGAACATTCGCCCGTATAGGTGGCAGACTATTGCGAACTTGCGGTCTGCCAGCGCGACACCTTTGGTAACGCAGGTCTGTATCTGCGTTGCGTTTTCTTTTGGTTCTCGCCTATCCACCTTGAGGAATACGCACAACCCTTCGGAACTCCACGGTAAACGCATGATGGAGCGCCTGCCGCTTCAATGTTCTGGCACACTTCCGGACGGGACGCTATGCCGATTGCCCACGGTAGTGCCACACCGCTTTTTCCGTCGAGGATTCCGTCTCTACAGGCTCCGCGTTGCCCAGCCGCTTTCTATGTGTCGGCACACCGGCATAATTCTGGAGAAACATTATGTCCTTCCCACGGCAATGCCATGCCGGTAGCGCAGATGGCGGGGATTTGCACCCCGCATGACCTTACAGCGCATCGGTCTCCGCCATTTGAGAGGTCGGCATCCTGTCTGTAATTTGTAGCGTCTACCTATTCCGCCACATCTGCATATCTGAAATCGGGATTACCCGATTGTACAGGGCGACAAACTGGTCATTAAGTTGTTTGTCCACATGGTAGTGGCCGAAATACCACCGCTTAAAATGAAGGTCTTGACGAATGCGTTCCAAAAAACTGACCATCGGGTCGTTTTCATACCAACTTGCCAGCAGTGTCTGGATGCTGCGAGGGGCACAGTGCGTCACAACATAATCAACTGTCCAGTTGTTCTGCTCCAACGCACAAACTGCACGCTCCATCTCCTCATTTGACGGCATCTCCTGCTGCCACCATGAAATATGCTCCGTGCGATACGCCTTGTCCACTGAGCGAGCACCGCCCATACAGAAGATTTTTCTACCGTCAATGGTAAGAACCTGACCTCTGTCCAAATGATAAATGTCCGGTGCAATTTGCCTGACTTTACCGCCGAACTTATCCTCTAACGGGAACTGGTATAGCATATCAAAGTTTTCGTGGTTTCCGTCAATCCAGAGAGTGGTGAAATTTTTGGCTGTGAGCCAGTCTTGCCACCACATCTCCCTGCGTGAGCCATCCCAGCACAATCCAAAGTCGCCACATATTATCAGGTAATCATCTTTTGTCAGATTTTTCTGCTGCGGGAATTTTGTTGTGTTAAGTTTTTCAATATCGATATTGGCATGAGTATCACCTGTTACATATATCATGGAATCCGATTCCTTTCTTCATTTGCAATCTACATGGAGCGCCTACCTGGATACAGGTGCCGGCGACGGCCCGGCTGTTTTGGCAGATGATTTCGACGGGGAGATGGTGGTGTCGGGAAGCGCTTGTGGCTCAGTATTTTATCTTCCTTGCTGTATTTCGTGCGCCTAATGCTCACTTCTGCCGAGGTGTACTCTACCGGCGATGTGCCCTGGACCTTCGTTCCGCCTTCGGGGCGGGCGGCCTTTGCTTTCCCAACAAATTGTTACTTTGGCCTTTGGCGCAAAGCACATTCCTTTCGGGATGTTATTCATTGCAAATGATTTTGGTGTTCCTGTAATCTACATAGGATAAGCGTGCCGGATGCGAGGCGCCTGGAGCGCATTGCAGATGCGGTTAGTTCCTATTTTAATTCTCTGCTGGTGTGGAATCCATTGTGCCGCAATGACCACTGACTCTATTTCTCGTGCTTGATGACGAGCCCGACTGGGTCGCAGCCGCGTCGTCAGCCGGTCTTCAGGAAGAGGCGGGGTGTTCCTCCCCAGCAAGTTGTTACTTATGCCTTTGGCGATAAGCATTGCTTTCGCAATTATCCATTACAGGAAAGGGCGGTTTAACCTCAAACCGCCGAAGGGATTATCTTAAATCGTCTTTGATAAGCCGCAGGACATCTGTCTCCATTTTTTCGTTGGTATGCTTCACGATGGCATCGATAGTCTCCGGCTCTACCATACGATAGTAGCTATGTAAGCCCTGCATAGTTTGCACATCTTCTCTCGGCCACGAGATGCCCTTGCGTTTATCGGTAATGTAGTTGTAAAGCATGGACTGGAACTGGCGCTTCTTCTTATGGCCGACAGTAATTTCATTGTCCTTGTTGAGCATAACACCAAGATTCCAGTTACGACCTGCGGAAGAGCCGTATCTCGTTTTGCTTCCGTTGATGGTGAACGGCGCTCCAAATTCATGCAGCGTGTCCACCACGAGTTTTTCTACACGATGCACATCAAAATCAACCTTAGACGAAATGATGAAGTCATCGGCATATCTGGTGTAAATGAACCGCTGCTTGTCAAAATCACGGAATGCATTGGCAAGCTTATAGTCAACAGGAATCATCATCACATTGGTAATCAGTGGAGAAAGCGGAGTTCCCTGCGGCAGACCTCCATTGAGAAAAGCCAAATCCAAGGCCTTCCGCAACTCTGCCTCGCCGTTGGGAAACTTTACGATTTCGCTGAATGGGAACACCATAGAAAACATTTTGATAACATAATCCAGTGTGGTGCTACCAAAGAAATCGTGTAAATCCAGCTTGCCGAACCATTTACTGTTGTTTTTCTGATGGCGCTTGACCGCATCAACCGTACATCTGTTTTTTACATAGGCAAATGCAG
>OLOV01001518.1_pt1 | contig 18038 bp, 13 predicted proteins | sample 1672931 | NCBI WGS metagenome assembly OLOV01 (sample SAMEA3136738, study PRJEB25190) | human gut metagenome | biome: human gut; feature: human-associated habitat; material: faeces | place: Austria | collected 2013
TTGCGCCGGTTGCGCCGGTTGCGCCGGTTGCGCCGACGGCACCGGCAGGGCCAGTCGGGCCGGTGGGGCCGGTCGCACCTGTTGCGCCCGTCGCGCCTGTGGCACCGGTCGCTCCGGTCGGGCCGGTTGCGCCCGTGGCACCCGTGGCTCCGGTCGCGCCGCGGGGGCCGGTGGGGCCGGTCGGGCCGGTACAGGGCGGGTAGGGCCAATATCCGCAGGTATGTCCGCACGTGTTGCAGTTAGGGCGATACCGACTTTCGGTTTCCTCCAGCCGTTCGTCGCGCAGATCGGTGTCACTATCAAGAATCGCGGAACGAATTCCGCGCCTGCAATTTTTACAGCTCATGCAATCCCTCCGGGGGCTGAATTCGGCAAAGCCGCGCTTCACCGTTTCAATGTATGCCCGCCGTTTTACCCGGGTTCGAACGGGTATGCGTTAATAATCGTTCATTGAAGGTTTTAACCTTGACAATTTCCAGCTGCCGCGGTATAATGAGCGCGTTCGGGCAGTCGGGAACATCGCAGAGGCGGTGTTCCTGCTCTTGCATGCCGAACGATTTTGCATATTTGTGCCCGCCGGGGCACCGGAGGAGAGATATTATGTCTGAGAACATGCAGGACGGCGTCGTTCTTACCCCTGACGGAAAACGCAAGCTTGAAGACGAGCTGAACGAACTGAAGGTTGTCAAGCGCGCGCAGGTCGTCAAGGACATCGCGGAAGCGCGTGCGCACGGCGATCTGAGCGAGAACGCCGAGTACGACGAAGCGAAAAACGAGGAAGCCCGCGTCAACGGCCGCATCGCGCAGCTGGAAGAGCTGCTGGCGAAGGCGATCATCGTCGACGAGACGGGCGTGAGCACGGACGCCGTTTCCGTTGGCACGATCGTGAAGGTGTTCGACGAGGAGTACGACGAGGAAGATGAATACACCATCGTCGGCTACACCGAGGCGGACCCGGCGAAGCTGTTTATTTCGGCGGAATCGCCCATCGGCGCGGCGCTGGTCGGCAAGCATGTGGGCGAGGTCGCGGAGGCGCACACGCCCGGCGGCGTCATCCGGCTGGTCATTCGCGAGATCAAACGCAGATAAGCAAGCAGGCTGTTTTTGCATCGGCCTGCCTATTCGGCAGGCCATTTTTTCTACCGGAATCGGAGAGGAGCGTACCTATGGCGGAAGACACCGTTGGCACCATGACCCCGGAAAATATGTCCGAGCAGACGGAAATCAGACTGAACAAGCTGCGCGCGCTGCAGGAAGCGGGCCGCAATCCCTATGCCATCACCCATTTTGAGGTGACGCACGCGTCGGACGCGATCGTTCGCGACTATGACGCGCTTGAGAACACCGAGGTCACCATCGCCGGCCGCCTGATGAGCCGCCGCGTGATGGGCAAGGCGTCGTTCGCGCACCTTCTCGACTGCGCGGGCGAAATTCAGATTTACGTGAAGCGCGACGACGTGGGCGAGGACGCGTATAAGGATTTCAAGGACTGGGACATCGGCGATATGCTCGGCGTGAAGGGCTTTGTGTTCAAGACGAAGACGGGCGAGATTTCCGTGCACGCGAAGGAGCTCACGCTGCTCACCAAGTCCCTCCATCCGCTGCCGGAGAAGTTCCACGGCCTGACCAACACCGACACGCGCTATCGCCAGCGCTATCTGGATCTGATCGTCAACCCCGAGGTGAAGGACACGTTTGTGAAGCGCAGTCAGATTCTGCGCGAGCTGCGCGCATTCCTCGATGGCCGCGGCTTCCTCGAAGTGGACACGCCCATCCTCACGCCGTTTGAAATCGGCGCGTCCGCCCGTCCGTTCTACACGCACCACAACGCGCTGGACATGGACATGGTGCTGCGCATCGAAACCGAACTGTATCTGAAGCGCCTGATCGTGGGCGGCATGGATCGCGTGTATGAGGTCGGCCGCATCTTCCGCAACGAGGGCATGGACACCAAGCACAACCCCGAGTTCACCACCATCGAGCTGTATCAGGCCTACACCGACTTCCACGGCATGATGGAGCTGGTGGAGGACATGATGAAGACCGTCGCCCAGAAGGTGTGCGGCTCGCTGGTGATTCCCTATCAGGGTCACCAGATCGACCTCGGAAACTGGCAGCGCCTGACGATGGTCGAGGCCGTGAAGAAGTATTCCGGCGTGGACTACTACGACTGGAAGAGCGACGAGGACGCGATTGCCTGCGCCAAGGCGCACAACGTGGAGCTGCCCGAGGTGCCCACGAAGGGCGCGATTCTGGCCGAGTTCTTCGACGCGTTCGTGGAGGAGAAGCTGATTCAGCCCACCTTCATCTACGATTACCCCGTGGAGATCAGCCCGCTGGCCAAGAGAAAGCCCGACGATCCCGCGTTCACCGAGCGCTTTGAGTACTTCATCAACGCTACCGAGTTCGGCAACGCGTTCTCCGAGCTGAACGATCCCATCGACCAGCGCGGCCGCTTTGAGCGTCAGGTGGCCGAGCGCCGCGCGCAGGAGCCCGATACCCGCGCGCAGGTGGACTACGACTTCATCAACGCGCTGGAATACGGCATGCCCCCGACCGGCGGCCTCGGCTTCGGCGTGGATCGTCTGATCATGCTGCTGACCGATTCCGGCAGCATCCGCGACGTGCTGCTGTTCCCCACGATGAAGTCGCTGGACGCCGACAAGAAGGCGCCCAAGGAAGCTGCGGCTCCCGCGGAAGAGACGCAGGCAGCGCCCGAAGCCGAGGATACGATCGATTTTTCCAACGTGCAGATCGAACCGCTGTTTCAGGATACGATCGATTTTGAAACCTTCTCGAAGTCCGATTTCCGCGCCGTAAAGGTCAAGGAATGCGAAGCCGTGAAGAAGTCCAAGAAGCTCCTGAAGTTCGTTCTGGACGACGGCTCGGGCACGGATCGAGTCATTCTGAGCGGAATCCACGAGTATTACGAGCCGGAGGAGCTGGTCGGCAAGACCTGCATCGCCATCACCAACCTGCCGCCCAGAGCGATGATGGGCATTGACTCCTGCGGCATGCTGATTTCCGCTGTCCACCATGAAAACGGCGAAGAAAAGCTGCACCTGCTGATGGTCGATCCCCATATCCCCGCCGGCGCGAAGCTGTATTGATCGCTCGCCGCATTTCCGGCGAAGCTGGTGGAGGAATAACTGAAGACAGTCCAAAATATCTTTGCGGTATTTTGGGCTGTTTCATAGACTCGGAGAATTATATGTCGTTCTTTGGCATGAACGATGATCGCAATGATCTGATGAAAGTAATGAATGATTGGGGGATATAGAATGGCTACATTTGACATAGCGGATAAGGCGTGCCGTTTGGCAGACAATGCGCGTGAGATTGCTGAAATCCAGAAGATCATCGGTGGCTATAATCAGGGACAAATAATTGACAGGCAAAAGGCCATAGAAATCATTAATCGACTGAAAAGAAAAGATGCCAGCATTGCGGCCTTCAATTCTCCCTTGAACCCGGGATGGGTATTGTTTTCTGAAGCGACAGATGAACAGATTGTCGAGAACTTGAATATTACATTGTTGTATTTGTCCGGAAAAATGACTGCTGAAGGGATGAAAGACCTCATTGGAGGGGAAAAGAACGATAGCGATACTTAATTGATCCGAAAAAAAGTGAGTGATTATTGATGCATATCGTTCTTTCGCCCGTTTTGTCATTTTTTGCGAATGGCGTCCGCGATTGATTTTTTGCCTGTTCTGTGGTATCATTGATACTGGAAAGTTCTTTGCAGGAGGTGACGCGTATGAACGCGAAGGAAAGATACAATCTATGGGTAAACGACGCAAGGCTGGACGAGGAGTCGCGGCAGGAGCTTACGGCGATTGCGGGCGACGAGAAGCAGATTGAGGATCGTTTTTACAAGGATCTGGAATTCGGCACGGGCGGCCTGCGCGGCATTCTGGGCGCGGGCACGAACCGCATGAACGTATACACCGTGCGCCGCGCGGCGGCGGGTCTGGGCGACCAGCTGATCGCGGAGGGCGCGGACGCGTGCCAGAAGGGCGTGGCCATCGCGCACGACAGCCGCCGCTTCTCGCGGGAGTTCGCCGAGGATTCCGCGCGCGTGCTGGCGAAGAAGGGCATTCGCGTGTATCTGTTCGACTCGCTGCGCCCCACGCCGGAGCTGAGCTTCACCATCAAGCACCTGGGCTGCGCCGCGGGCATCGTGGTGACCGCGAGCCACAACCCGGCGGAATACAACGGCTTCAAGGCCTACGGCGCGGACGGCGGCCAGATCACGCCCGCCACGGCGGACGCGGTGCTGCGCCGCATGAGCGAAATCGACCCGCTGGGCGTGGAGATGATGGACGCGGGCGAGGCGAAGGAAAAGGGACTGGTGAGCATCATCGGCGGCGAGGTGGACGACGCGTACATCAGCCATGTGCTGTCCCTGCGGCCTGATCCCGAGCTGCTTTCGCGCACCGGCGTGAAGCTGAAAATCGTGTACACGCCGCTGCACGGCGCGGGCAACAGGCTGGTTCGCGCGGCGCTCGCGCGCGCGGGCTATGAGGACGTGACCGTCGTAAAGGAGCAGGAGCTGCCGGACGGCCGCTTCCCGACCGTGAAGTCCCCGAACCCGGAGAACCCGGAGGCGTTCACGCTCGCCATCGGCTACGCCGACAGGGTTGGCGCGGACGTGATCATCGGCACCGACCCGGACAGCGACCGCATGGGCATGATGATTCGCCGCGACGGCCGCTGGACGCCCGTGACCGGCAATCAGGCGGGCTGTCTGATGCTGGAATACATTCTGCGCGCGAAGAAGCCCGCGCCGGACGCGTATATGGTGACGACCGTGGTTTCCACCCGCATGGTGGACGCGATCGCGAAGCGATACGGCATCGAGGTTGTGCGTGTGCTGACCGGCTTCAAGTTCATCGGCGAGACGATCGACAGGAAGGAGCACGCCGGGAACCATCACTTCCTGTTGGGCTTTGAGGAAAGCTACGGCTACCTGACCGGCGGCTACATCCGCGATAAGGACGCGGTCATCGCGACGCTGCTGGCCTGCGAGATGGCCGCGTACTACAAGAGCCGCGGCATGAGCCTGTTTGACGCGCTGGAAGACATGTACAAGGTATACGGCTATTATGCCGAAAAGACCGTGTCCGTGGTCATGCCCGGCGTGGACGGCATGGAGAAGCGCGAGAAGGCGACCGCCGACCTGCGCGCCTGCCCGCCCGCGGAAATCGGCGGCCGCCGCGTGCTGGAAGCGCTGGACTTCAAACAGGGCGTCCAGGGTCTGCCCAAGTCGGACGTGCTTCTGTACAAGCTGGAGGGCGACGCATGGGTATGCGTGCGTCCCAGCGGCACGGAGCCGAAGCTGAAGATTTACGCCGGCGTGCGCGAGGAAACCGAGTCTGCGGCGCAGGAGAGCGTTTCGGCGCTGTCCGCCGCGGCGGCGAAGTTCGGCGCGTAAGCCCAATCTCCCCGCGCGGCGGTTCGCTGCGTGCGAAAGAAGGGTGTTTCCGCGGAGCGTGCCTGTCTGATTGCGCGGCGGTTCGCCGCGGAAGAAAGGCGTTCCCGCGGAACGCGCCTGTCCGTTCGCGCAGTTCGTCGCAGAGGAAAGGCGTTTCCGCAGAGCGAGCCTGTCTGATTGCGCGGCGGTTCGTCGCGGAAGAATGGCGCGCGGAGTATTTCCCCGTTCGCGTTGACTGTACGCGTTGTGGAAAAACGGAAAAATTATACGGAAGCGGCATAAGCTGCCGTCTTTCGGCGCAAGATGGACGGTAGGCGGCCGGACGGGAACCATCCCGCGCCGTCCGCCGTCCAATAGAAAGCGCAAAAGGGGGGCTGATGTCATGCCAGAAACGAAAAAGAAGCGCAAAAGAAGCCAGAAGCAGCGGCGCGCCATGAAGCGCTATGCCGTCGTGCTCATGGCGCTCGTCGCCGTAATCGCGGTTCTGACCGGCATGACTATCGCCGGGCGCGTGAACCGCGCGGATCCGCTGGACGCGCTGCCGTCCGACATTCGCGACGACGGTTCGCTGCGCGTATATCTGAAATCGCTGGCGCGGCCGGACGCGCTGGGGCTGACGCTGGACGGCATATACACCGTCGAGAGCGACGCGGGCTTCCGCTTCGCGCGCGGCACCGAGCTGACCGTGGCCGTGAATAAGAACAATCTTCTGCTGTCCGCCGGCGGTCTGACGATCGACATGGGGCCCAGCTTCACCCTTACCCGTCACGCGCCCGAGGACGGCAATAACACCAACGGCCTGTATATTCACGAAAGCGAGCGGGACGCGCTGTACGCGGGCGACCTGAAGCTTGTGAACAGCGGGGAGGGCATCGACGCGTATCTGACCATTTCGATGGAGGACTATCTGTACGGCGTCGTGGCCTACGAAATGAGCGATTCGTTCCCGCTGGAAGCGCTGAAGGCGCAGGCCGTGGCGGCGCGCACCTACGCGATGCGTGCGAAATGGAACGCCGGAAGCCGCGAGTACGACGTGGTCGACACGACCGCTGATCAGGTGTACAAGGGCTACGACCCGATCTACACGCGCGTGATTCAGGCGGTGAACGAGACGCGCGGCATCGTGGGCATGGCGAACGGCACGTTCGCGGGCTGCTATTACACCGCGTCCAACGGCGGACAGGTTGCTTCCGCGAAGCAGATCTGGGGCGGCAGCGGCGCGGAATATATCGAGATGAAGGACGATCCGTACGACCTTGAGAACCCGTCCAGCGTGGTCAAGCGCGCCCGCGTGGAGCGCAAGCCCGCGGCGAACGGCGACCTGACCCGCGCGCTGGCGGAGGCTGCGAGCGAGCAGCTGGCCACGATGGGTCTGAGCGACGACTACGGCGACATCCGCATCGATGAAATTACGTCCATCACGCCCGTAGACCCGGACTGCGAGGGCAGCCGGATGTTCTCTGCGATGGAATTTAAAATGAAGCTTTCCGGGCGTCGCTGGCAGGAGGTTTCGCAAGCGACGCCGACGGACGCGACTTCTGCGCAAGCGACGCCGACCGCCGCGCCGACGGCCACGCCCATCGCGTGGGACGCGCCCGCCGCGCCGACGGCCTCTCCGCAGCCGACCAGACCCGCGCCGGTGCTGGGCGAGTTCGAAGCGCTGACGGACGAGATCACGGTGAAGATTCGCACCTACGGCGTGCTCGAAACCATGCTGAACCTGTCCATCAACAGGACCGACGTGGAAATCTTCTCCGTGGAAGCGGACGACACCGGCTTCACCATCTGCTCCCGCCGCTTTGGTCACGGCGTTGGCATGAGCCAGCGCGGCGCGCAGACGATGGCGGGCGCGTATGAAAAGACCGCCGAGGACATTCTTACGTTCTACTATCCCGGCATGGCGCTCTATCGCATCGACTGGCAGGAAAAGGCGCTCACGAGGATCGAGGCGCTGCCGGAAAGCGTGGGGCACGCCCGCGCCAAGCCGACCCCGAAGCCTACGCAGGCGCCGCTGCCCGCGCTGAAGAGCGGCGAGTGGTACGCGAGGGTCAATCTGGAAACGGCCTCCTCGTCCCTGAACGTGCGCGAACAGCCGGGAACGACGGCGCGCATTCTGGGCACGCTCTCGAAGGGCGACCGCGTGATCGTGGTTCGCGACGCGGGCGACGGCTGGTATGAGATTCGAACCGTGGAGCTTTCGGGCTACGTCAAGGGAGACTACATCAGAAAAGAGTAACGGAGGGGAAAAATGCGTCCCCAGTCGCGCTGGTTGAAGCGGATGTGCATTATGCTCGGCCTGCTCCTGTCCATATGGATGGGGGCGGGCTTTTGCGTGTCAAAAGCGGCTTCCGGCGCGCAGTTTTTCATCAATCAGCGGCTGAGCGGGGCCGCGGGCGAGCTGAGCCTGTCCTTCCTGCCCGACCTGACCGGGGAATACGTGCTCGCGTCGTTCTCGGACGGAACCGTCGAGGCCGAGGTCGTGCAGGCGGGCGAGACCGTCGCGTCCGGCGCGCTGCCGCTGACCGTGCGGCTGAACGCGGAGGTGGAAGCCGAGCTGCGGTTGAAGGCTTCGGCCGCGTTCAACTTCGAGATCATGCGCTCCTCACTGGGACGCAGCGCGTTCAACCCGCTCGCCATTTCGGCGGAGCGCACGAACCGCAGTCTCACCCGCGCGCGCGACGTGCACTGGTTCCGCTTCACGGCAGAAACCGCGGGCACGTACCTGTTCAAAACCGTGCGCGGCGTGAACGGCGGCGTGGACGTGCACTTGAACGTGTTTGACGAAAACGGCGCCGTGCTCGCCGAAACCGTGCGCGCGGAGGATTCTGAGGGCGCGTTTGTGACGCTTTCGAAGGGCGAAAGCTGCCTGATTCGCGTGGCGGCAGACGGTGAGAGCACCGGCAAGTATTCGTTGTTCGCCCGTCTGTTTTCGGAGGACATTCCTGCGGAAATCACGCTCTCGCAGGATTCCCATGCCCTTCAGACCGGCCAGTGGCAGCGCCTGAAGCCGCAGACGGACGTGGAGCCGAAGCTGTTTCTGTGGTCGTCCGACGATGAAAGCGTCGCGACCGTCAGCGGAGAGGGCGTGGTCGCCGCCGTGGGCGAGGGCACGTGCGAAATCACCTGCCTTGGCGCGAACGGCGCGTCGGCGACGGTTTCCATAACGGTCTCCCGCGCCTTCGTGCGCGGCGTGACGTTCGACACGGATACGCTGTCCATCGCCAGCGGCGATTCGACCTATCTGAGCTGGAACGTGCTTCCATCCTACGCGGCCAATCGCGGCGTGCGCTTTTCGTCCTCCGACGAAAGTGTGGCCACCGTGCAGTCGAACGGCTACCTGCGGGCGATTTCCGAGGGCGAAGCCACGATCACCGTCACCACCGACGAGGGCGGCTTTCAGGCGCGATTGCTCGTGACTGTGCGTAAGCCCGACCCCGTGTATCGCGCGCTGCTCGTGGGTATTGCCAACTACGCGGAGGACGGCCGTTCCCGACAGGGCGCGGTCAACACCACGCAGGGCGTTTCGGATGCGCTTACGCAGACGCGCTATGACACGACCCGCTACATCACAGACATGCGCCTTGACCTGACCGTATCCGAGCTGTTCGCGGCCATCGACGAGGTGCTGGGCGCAGGAAACAAAAACGACGTCGCGCTCCTGTATATCAACTGCCACGGCGGCGTGACGGCCGGAATCCCGTGGATTGAGATGCGCGACGGCGTGCGCATTCCCGCCCGACAACTCGAAAGCGCGCTGCGCCGCGTGCCCGGGCGCGTCGTGCTGATTCTGGACTGCTGCAACAGCGGCGCGTTCATCGGCAAGGCCGACGCGGCGGACGACTTCGTGCGCGGCATCGTAAACGCGTTCTCAACCGCCGGAAAGCTCAACGCCTTCGCGTCCTCCAAGTATAAGGTGCTGGTTTCCTCGTCCTACGACCAGAAGAGCTACCGCATCGCCTCCGGCACAAGCGTCACGGAAAACACCGTCTCCACCGTGTTCGCCCGCGCGCTCACCGAGGCGCTGGGATGGGATCTGATGAAGGATAAAACCATCTCCATCCGCGCCGACCTGGACAATAACCGTCAGGTCACGCTGAACGAAGCCTTCCTGTACGCCCGTAAACGCTGTATGTACTACCTGACCCACGCCACCGGCATGCGCGGCCGCCAGGCTGTCCAGGTCTGGCCCGAAGGCGATACCTTCGTCGTGGTCGGATAACGCTGAAATTCATTCGGTTTTCGTAAAAGAACACAGCCGCTCCCGAATCAGAGTCGGAAACGGCTGTGCTTTTTTATTTCATGGAACAATCAGAGGAAATCGGCGCGCGTGGAGAAAAGCCTAAGGCTCTCTTTACGCTGAATCAGGAGACTTTTACCCACATGCAGGGGCGTACGCCGCGGCTTCGCATGAATACGGCGTCGCCGAAGGGGTCAAAGGAGCCGAGGTTGTCGACGGTGACTGTGTTTATGCTGCTGTAGCCGGGCGTGCGGAGCCACCACCAGCAGGCGGGTCTGCCGTCTGTCTGGATGTTGGCGTTTGTGAATGCGTGCCGCGATAGAGCATAGTCCGTGGGCGCGCACATGCGTGCGGCGTCGTTTTGGAAGTAGAGGCCTGCTTCTGTGGCGCTCAGGAGGAAAAGCCTGTCCGTCGTCGCGCTGCCGGCGCTGCCATCTTCCGGAACGGAGTCTGGAACAACCCTGGTTTGCAGGATATAGTTTCTGTCCGCCGAACGGAAAGCTTTTTTGTAGAAGTCGCCGTTCAGCCAGCGGCGCAGCGAGCATTTTGCCCATGAGATATTTACGTATTCGCCGTTGTACGGTTGACAGTCCAGCGCATACCGGCTGATGAGAAGCGCGTTGCCTCCGTCCCTTGCGAGAACGAGCCATTCGATGGGCGTCTGATCGTCGCCTTCCGCCGTCTGCGGGTAGGTTCCGAGCGTGACATAGCAGCCGATCTGAAACTGTACTTCGCGAGCCGCCGCCACGAGATGCCGGTCGTTGCGAAGAAGATCGTCCACATCATTATAGCCCGGAATCATCTGATAAATGACATAGGCCTCGTCGTATTTCCGCTGTTTTCGAAGTGCGTCGGCCTTCTGGTAGCGCTGTTCGGACAGCAGATTCTGGCACTCGGCGAGCTTTTCGGCGCTGTCGCGGAAGTCCTTTAGAAGTTCAAACAGAGTGATGGCCTTCGGATAGTTTTCCGCGTTCATCGCGGTCAGGGCGCTCTGATAGCTCTGCTCGTTGAGGATGGTCTGACATTCGAGCATTTTTGCTTGGCTGTCACGATAATCCTTCAGTGCGCTAAAGGACACCATGGCTTTTGCGTAGTTCTCCTTCTTCATCAGCGTGAGAGCCTTCTGATAGTCGCCTTCCAGAATGGCGGTTTCGCATTCGATGGCGCGCCTGGCGCTGTCGGCGTAGTCGCCCAGCCGATGGAATATTTTGGCGGCTTCGCTGTATTTTTCGGATGCGGCGAAATCTTCGGCAATTTTGTAAGTCTGCGCGTTTTTCGCTTCCTTCGCCCGTTCAGCGGAATCGGAATAGCATCCGAGCTGGGTGAACAGCGCGACTGCCTTTCGGTACTGTCCATCCTGCCGGAACGCGTCGGCCTTCTGGTAGGTTCGTTCGAGGATGGCGTTTTCGCACTCGACTACCTTCTGCGCCGCGTCGCTGTAGCCGGCCAGTGTTTCGAAGGCGGGAATTGCGTCCTCGTACTTTCCATTGTTCATCAGCGCGAGTGCGCTCTGGTAGGCTCGCTCGAGAATGGCGGTTTCGCATTCGGTGATTTTCTGCGCTGCGTCGCTGTAGTCGGCTAACGCCTTAAAGGCGGGAATCGCGTCCTCGTACTTTCCAGCATTCATCAGCGCGAGCGCATTCTGGTAAGCCCGCTCGAGAATGGCGGTTTCGCATTCGGTGATTTTCTGCACTGCGTCACTGTAATCGGCCAGCGCTTCGAAAGCGGGAATCGCGTCTTCGTACTTTCCATCGTTCATCAGCGCGAGCGCACCCTGGTAGGCTCGCTCGAGAATGGCAGTTTCGCATTCGGTGATTTTCTGTGCTGCGTCGCTGTAGTCGGCCAGCGCTTCGAAGGCGGGAATTGCGTCTTCATAGTTCTCGTCATGCATCAGCGCGAGGGCGGCGACGTAGGCCTTGGCGTTTCGCGCTTCCTCGGCTCTTGACGCTGCGTCCGAGTAGGCGCCAAGACTGACGAACAGACGGATGGCGTCATCGTATTTGCCGCTTTGGCGGTATGCGTCGGCCTTTTCGTATTCGCGTTTCTGAATCGCGGCTTTACATTCCGCAATTCGTGCCGCGCTGTCGGAATAGCCGTTCAGCGCTTGAAAGGTGCGAATCGCGTCTTCATAACGCGCATCCGCTGCCAGCGCGGCGGCCTTTTGATATTCTCGATCCAGAATGGCAATTTTGCATTCGCCGGCCTTTTCTTGACTGTCGCGGTAGTTGTCCAGCGCCTGAAATGCGGAAAGAGCGTTTTCGTAATTCTGTGCGTTCATCAGCGAGAGCGCGGATGCGTAGGCCTTGGCGTTGTTCGTCTCGCGCACCTGTGCCGCCGCATCTGAATAGGTTCCGAGCGCCGCGAAAATCTCGGCTGCCGCGTCGTAGTCGCCCTTCTCCCGCAGGGAAACGGCCTGAGCGTATTCTGCAGCGGAAATCTGTTCATCCGCGTCTGAAAAGCTGCCGAGCGCCGTGAAAAGCGTGATCGCCGCGTCAAATTCGCCGGCTTCCCGCTTGGAAACCGCTTCGGCGTACTGATTTTCGTAGGCCGCGGCGCGTTCGGCGCTGTCCTTGTAATCGCCCAACGACTTGAAAGCATCATAGGCATACTGCGCCCATGCCGAACCCCACGCTTGCCTTTTCAGCGCGATCTGGTAATCGCACTCGTTTCTTAGACTGTCCGCTTCTTCGTAGTCGGAAAGATATTCCTCGATCAACCATTCTGCGTCTCCATACCTTCCCTCGGCCATTCGCTCCTGCACGTAAGCAGTCATGGCTTCACCGAAGGGGGATACCGCCGGTTCATAACCAGCTTCCTTCAGCACGAGATACAGCGCCGCGGCCGCGCCATGGTTCTGCTTTTCCGACCAGCTTTCGGCGCGCGCCATGATGTTTTCGTACATCTGTGTGTCAGAGGTCGTGTATTTCTGATTGACCAGTTCTTTCAGCTGCTCCATGCCGGAATTATCCAGTTTCCCGATCAGCCGGTCGGCTTCCGCCAGCTCGCGGTCGAGGATTTTGTCCGGCAGGACGGCCGCGCGCCTGTACATCCTTGAAAAGCAGGATTTCTTCGTAGACTTCACCGGCGGCTTCGTATTCCTGCGCGGCTTCGTACGCGAGCGCGGTATAGTATTTGATATACATGCCCGCTTCCTTGAAATCGCCCAGCGTTTTCAGGCTTTTGACGGCGGTTTCATAATCTCCGCTGTCGCCCGCCTTCAAGCACCGTGCGTACATGATATATTTGCCGCTGTCCTCAAAGCCGTCCAGATTTTCAAAAGCCGAGATGGCTTCGTCGTAGTGACCGGCCTTTACGTCGGCCACGGCTTTGTTGTAGGAATCCTGCATTTGAATCTGCGCGGCTTCGCGCGCGAGCGTGGTGTAGGATTTTACATAAACGGCGGCCTTTTCGAAGTCTCCAAGCGCTTCGAGGCCGCGGATTGCTGTTTCGTAATCACCGGCTTCGCCGGCTTCCAATGCCCGCGCATAGGCGATATAGCGGGCGCTGTCTTCGAAGCCGTCAAGGCGCTCAAGCGCTGTAATGGCTTCGTTATAACGACCGGCTTTCACATCGGTGACAGCATTATTGTAGGAATCTCGCATTTGAACCTGCGCTGCTTCACGCGCGAGCGCGGCATAGGTTTCCAGATAAACGGCGGCTTCCTCGAAGTTTCCAAGCGCTTCGAGGCTGCGGATTGCCGTTTCATAGTCGCCGGTTGCGCCCGCTTCCAATGCCCGCGCATAGGCGATGTACTGGGCGCTGTCCTTGTATCCATCCAACGTTTCGAGCGTCTTGACGGCCGACGAATAGCGGCCGTTTCGCACATCGGCCACGGCCTTTTCGTACGTTCCCTTCTGACCGATCGAGCACGCGCACAGCCCAAACGCCAGCACGACGGCCAGCAGCGTCAATGCGAGCTTCTTTGCGTTCATGATATTCCCTCCGTGTTTCGTGTGTATCCTATTATACGCGTATATGGAATAGAGTGTCAACAAAAAACCGCCCCACCAGCGTGAGACGGTTGATTTTTCGGGAGCTTACAGGAAATCGGCGCGCATGGGGGAGAAGATGTCGAGGAGAACGCCGGGCTTGACGCAGCGCGTGCCGTGGAGGATATTTGAGGGGAAGGCGAGGGTATCGCCTTCGCGGACGGTGACGTCCTTGCCGTCCACGGTGAAGACGAATTCACCGGAGAGGACGCGCGTGGCCTGGGCGTGCGGGTGCGTATGGGGGGCGCCGACGCTGCCGGCTTCGAAGTGCACCTCGACGATCATGATGTCGTCGGTATGGGCGAGCACGCGGCGGGAGACGCCGCCGCCGAGGTCGTGCAGGGCTGCGTCCGCGGGGCGGACAACGGATGCGTTCATGGTGGTTCCTCCTGATGCTATATATTTGAATGATTCCTGTGCTGGTCGGCGATAATTGAGTGTGTTCCTCTGAGAGAAGAGCGCTCGCGCCGAGGTCAGCCAGTCGGGAGTGCTATGATCATTGTCCAAGGCATGCGGCAGTCCGGTACAGGCAACATTCCTCAAAGAGGATTGTGCTCGCGCCGAAGCGCATCAGCCGATCAGGTCGAGGGGCTTTTTATCGCCGTATTCGGCCTGCCAGTCGCGGTCGAAGCCCTGAACGGCCAGATCGGTCATGGGGTGCCAGATGAGCTTTTCGTAGAGGGCCGGCGGCAGGGTGGCGGAATGCGCGCCGTACTGGGACACGGCGGTCACCTGCTCCACGTTGCGGAAGCTGGCCGCCAGCACGCGCGTTTTCAGCTGGTAGTGGTTATAGATTTCCAGAATGTGCTTTACCAGCTCGCAGCCGTTGCCCACGTCGTCCATCTTGTTCACGTAGGGCGCGACGAAGTCCGCGCCGGCGCAGGCCGCCACGAGCGCCTGCTGGGCGGAGAAGATGGCCGTCATCGTTACGCCCACGCCCTCGCTCTTCAGGATGCGCGTCGCTTTCAGCGCTTCCGGGCAGATAGGCAGCTTCACATAGAATTCGCCGCCGACCAGATCGCGGATTGCGCGCGCCTCGCGCACCATGCCGTCTGCGTTCTTCTGCAGGGTCTGCGCGTGAAGCATGCGCTCGGGGCCGATCAGGGCGCGAACGTCCTTCAGAATTTTGGCATAGTCGCCGTGCTCGCGGCAGACGATGCTGGGGTTTGTCGTTACGCCGGAAATGGGGAAATCCTCTAAAATTTTCGCAATCGCTTCGCAGTTTGCGCTGTCGACCAGATAAAGCATACGATGGCTTCCTTTCAAACCGAATTTCGGCGGTATTATACTCTTCTTTTTCCCCGTGCGCAAGCAAGGAATGCGCAAAATCTGTGGTTAGCGCAGGCAAAAACGTTGAAATTCGATAAAATTCCGCGCATGGCGCGCCGTTTTCACGTTTTTGTGGTATGATACCGCGTGAAGGACAAAAAGGAGGAAAACGATCATGACGAAAACCGTGCTTTCGATAGAGGGAATGGCCTGCGGCATGTGCGAGGCGCATGTGAACGACGCGATTCGCGCGAATTTCAGCGTGAAGAAGGTCTCCTCTTCGCATAAAAAGGGACAGACCGAGGTCATCAGCGAGCAGCCGCTGGACGAAGCGAAGCTTCAGGAGGTCATTGGAAAGACGGGCTACAACCTGACCGGCGTCTCGTCGGAGCCTTACGAGAAAAAGCATCTGTTCCACTTCTGAGAAACGCAGGAAAAGGGCGCCGAAGCGGCGTCCTTTTTCATGCGAATTATGAATAAATCTGGGTTTGATTGAAAACCACCTTTACGGCGGGGAGGTTCGCGTATATAATATAGGTAGAAAATGAATCCGTATTGAGGTGGAAGCTATGGTCAACTGTCCGCTGGTTCTGATTTGCGACGACGATCCCGTGGTTCACGAGTCGCTTGGTATTTATCTGGATTCCGAGGGCTATGCGCACCGTTCCGCGTATGACGGCACGCAGGCGCTGGAAATGAAAAAGACGGAGAAGCCCGATCTGATCGTGCTCGATCTGATGATGCCCGGCATGAGCGGCATCGACGTGTGCCGTACGATTCGGCAGACCGACCGCGTGCCGATCATCATGCTCACGGCGAAGGGCGAGGAGATCGACCGCATTCTGGGTCTGGAGCTGGGCGCGGACGACTACATCGTGAAGCCGTTCAGCCCGCGCGAGGTGCTTGCGCGCATCAAGGCGGTGCTGCGCCGTTTTGAGGAAAAGACGGAAGCGCCGGACAAGAGCGTGGTGCGCCTGCCGCAGCTGGAGGTCAGCCTGGATAATTATCAGGTGAAGATCATGGGGCAGGTGGTTCCCTGCACGCCCAAGGAGGTCGAGATTCTGTACATGCTCACCTCTGCGCCCGGGCAGGTGTTCTCGCGCGAGCAGATTCTGTCCCGCGTGTGGGGCTACGATTATTTCGGCGACACGCGCACGGTGGACGCGCATATCAAGCGCATCCGTCAGAAGCTGCCTGCCGAGGGCGTGAAGTGGGCGCTGCGCACGGTGTACGGCGTGGGCTATCGCTTTGAGGTGCGTTCCTGATGATTCGAAGTGCGCTTCTGCGCCGCATTTATGCCGTGATCCTGCTTGCGCTGGTGGTCACGGCGGGCTGCACATGGCTGCTTTTCATGCTGATGTCGCGCTCGCTGTTTGTCAACATCCGCGCGAACGAAATGCTGCCGCGCGCACGTTCGCTGTCCGCCATCGTGAACGCCTATATGGAGGGGCGGTTTGACGAAAACCTGCTGCTCCGGCTGGTGGACGTGAACGAAAAGGACACGAGCATCATGAACGCCTATCTGATCGTCGCGGACAGGGAGGGGACGATTTCCCTCGTGAGCGACGAAAAACAGACGCTCGACCCGCAGAAGCTGGAAAATCAGATTTCCGAGATATTGAGCGGGCGCACGGTGGTATCGGTGCTGAAATCGATCGGCGGCGTGGACATTGTGACGCTGGGCGTGCCGGTGTATGACGACGGCGGGGCGATTTCCGGAGCGCTGCTTCTGTATGTTCCGCAGTACGAAACGCTGGCGGCGCGCAGTGCGCTGGCCGGCGCGCTGGCGATGGCGATGGGCATCGTGGTGCCGATTGTGTTCCTTCTGGTTTACGCGCTGGTGTATCAGATGATCGCGCCGCTTCGGCAGATGCGCGACGTGGCGCTGCGCATGGCGGACGGCTCGTTCGACACGCGCGCCGACGAATCGGTAAACGGCGAGGTCGGTCAGCTGGGTTCGTCGCTGAACCGGCTTTCGAAGGCGCTGAAGCACAACATCAGCGAGCTGACGTTTGAACGCAACCGTCTGGTGCAGATTCTGAACGGCCTTTCCGAGGGCATTGCGGCCGTCGACCGCATAGGCAACATCACGCACATCAACCCGGCGCTGGAGCATCTGTTTCAGGCGGGCGGCTGTCCGGAGAATCCGCGCATGAACGTGATTCCGCGCGAGGAGGTTTGGGCGGCGTTCGATCAGGCGATCAACAGCGGCGAGGGCGCGCATTTCACGCTCAGCGAGGGCGAGCGAAACATCAGCTGCGCCATTTCGCCCGTGCACGATGACAAGGGCGGCATCGCGGGCGCGGTGGGACTGTTCCGCGACATTACCAGCGAGGTGCGTCTGGAAAACACGCGGCGCGAATACGTGGCCAACGTTTCCCACGAGATGCGCACGCCGCTTACGGCCATGCGCGGGCTGATCGAGCCGCTGCGCGACGGCATGGTGAAGGACGAAAACGCGCGCAAGCGGTATTACGACATTATCCTGCGCGAAATCTTGAGACTTTCGCGATTGATCAACGACCTGATGGAGCTTTCCCGCCTGCAAAGCGGTACGCTGGCCATCGAGCCGGAGAATTTCGAGATTGCCGAGATTGCGTACGATCTGTACGAGCGCTATCGGACAACCTGCGAGGAGCACGGACTCACGCTTGCGCTGACGGCGGACTTCGAGAAGTTCCCGCTTCTGTTCTCGAATCCCGACCGCGTGGAGCAGCTTCTGGTAATCCTTCTGGATAACGCGATCAAGTATACGCCGTCGGGCGGGCACATCGAGCTGGGCGGCGAATGGGACGACGAGCGCGCGACGCTGCGCGTGAAGGATACCGGCCTTGGCATCGCGCCGGAGCATATCGATCATATCTTCGAGCGCTTCTATAAGGTAGACAAGGCGCACAGCGGCATGGGCTCCGGCCTTGGATTGTCCATTGCCCGGGAGATGCTCGAGCAGATGGGCGAAAAAATCTGGGTGACCAGCAAGGTGGGCGAGGGCAGCGAGTTCTGTTTCACCGTGAAGCGCGCCGCGCCGCCGCCGATGATTATTGAGAACGAGTAGGATACAGGGAAACGGAGCTTCCGCGAGGAAACTCCGTTTCGTGCTTCTATG
>OLOV01001520.1_pt1 | contig 18016 bp, 16 predicted proteins | sample 1672931 | NCBI WGS metagenome assembly OLOV01 (sample SAMEA3136738, study PRJEB25190) | human gut metagenome | biome: human gut; feature: human-associated habitat; material: faeces | place: Austria | collected 2013
GGAACTTTTTTATGAACTATCAGGATGGATTTGAATTTGAACACCGCTGTGCAGCATTTCTCAAAACCAAAGGCTATCGCAAAGTAACTGTTACACCACCAAGCGGCGATCAGGGAATTGATGTGATCGCATACAAATCTGGGGTAAAATACGGCATACAGTGTAAATATTATTCTGCACCGGTCGGAAACAAGGCGGTACAGGAAGCATACAGCGGAGCTCGCTTCTATGACTGTGACCGTGCTGTGGTCATGACAAACCATACCTTCACAAAAGCTGCAAGAGAACTCGCCGATAAACTGGAAGTAGAATTATGGGAGCATTGTTCACCTGGCAGAGAAACAGGAAAATTCCGCAAACTGATCCATGCTTTTTTGTTTCTTTTTCTTCTGGCAGGAATTGCTGCGGGTGTTTCCATGCAGATTTTTCAGTATCCAAAACCATCTCTTCTGAACTATCTGGATGTTTTTCTGGTGATCACTGCATCCCTTTTGGGTATCTTCGGATGGCGTTTTTTGTCACTGAGTCTGCTTTCCGGAGCTTTGTATCTGATCCTGTTTTTCCTGCTTCTGTTTTCCGGGGCAGCAAAGATCCTTCCTTCTGAGGTTCTTCCGGTATTTTTGCTCCCGGCAGTCCTTCTCTCCGGACATGCCATTTTTTTGCAGCGGCCAAAAAGCTCTGACAGCGACGACCAGGATTCCACTGACCATCAGAAGATTTTATCAAACCAGAATACCGGCAAAGCCTACACCAGACTTCTCTCTCAGGGGCTTCGCTCCAAAGTGCAGTTTCTGTCCTCTGAGGAAGCCGACTACGGAGAAAAATTTCTTTATCACATAGACGAATGCTCTGCCAAAGATCTTGCTCTCCTCGAAAAAGAAATGAACCGCTCCATGAAAGACCACTACCGCCTTCAGAGAATCAACAATTCTCAGTTTTATCTGCACCGCATCCCCAAAAAGAACAAAAAAAATCAGGACAGTTCCGACTGAAAACTGTCCTGATTTTTTTATTTGTGGTCTTTGCCATTTGTGCCAAAGATCTTTCTCATATTTACATTCATGATAAAATAATACATCACGATCAGAAGGCCGCCCGCAAGCACCCAGGCTGCCGGACCTGCCAGACAGACACCCGGATAGCTTCTCTTTGCCCCGGCGATCACCGCTACAACGCCTCGTCCGATCAACTCTGCGACACCCGCCATCATCGGAAGGAGTCCATAGCCAAGTCCCTGAATACCATTTCGGTAAATATTTACCACTGCCAGCGGAATAAAGAAAATCCCGATACATTTCAGATAAATATCTACGGAATTCATAATGATATCAACATCTTCTGATACAAAAAGATAGGTCATATATTTGCCGACAGTCATGATAAATCCTGCTGCCACGAAGGAATATACAACACCAATAACCGTACATGCCTTGAATCCTTCACGGATACGCTTCACAGAACCGGCGCCCATATTCTGGGCTGCATAAGTTGCCATCGTCGTTCCCATTGCCACATATGCCTGTGTTACCACCTGCTCGATCTTGCCTGCTGCCGTGTACGCTGCAACCAGTGTTGATCCGAGGATATTTAAGGAAGACTGCACCATCATGGTACCGATCGCTGTGATCGAATACTGCAGTGCCATCGGAACTCCGATCCGAAGCTGGTTTTTGTAGATCGTACTTCCAACATCCAGATCTTCACGCTTCAAATGAAGAATCGGAATCTTCGCAATGATATAAAACAGGCAGAGGATTCCGGAAACGCCCTGTGCAATAACCGTCGCAACTGCGGCTCCCTTCGCGCCCATCCCGAATCCTACGATAAACACAAGATCCAGGACAATGTTCAAAAGTGCGCTTATAATAAGAAATACAAGCGGAAGCTTACTGTTTCCAAGCGCCCTGAGGATACTGGACAGAAGATTATAAAGCATCTGTGCCAGGATTCCGCCGCTGACGATCATTATGTACGAATATGCGTCCGCAAAAATATCCGATGGCGTATTCATAAGGATCAGAAGCGGTTTCATAAATACCATAAACAGTATCGTCAGAAGTACTCCGACTACAAAAGAAAGAATCCCTGCTCCCGCTACTGTCTTTCGCATGCCCTTCATATCACCGGCTCCGAATTTCTGCGCCGTGAGGACAGTAAAACCAGCCGTCATTCCCACGACAAAACCATAGATCAGAAACATGATCGTTCCCGTGCTGCCGACCGCCGCCAGAGCCTTGTTTCCGACAAACTTACCAACGATCACAGCATCTGCCATATTGTAAAACTGCTGAAATACATTACCGATAAAAATCGGCAGGGTAAAGCCAAAAATAATCTTCATCGGATTTCCGACAGTCATATCATTCTGTGCTGATTTCATCTCTACACTCCTTATTTTTTCTTTAATCGAATGCATATTATATACTGCTTTTTGGTATTCGTAAACCCGTTTTTTTTGATTATTTTTGAAAATATTTCTGTCTGTTTTTCGTCAGTTTTACTCTTCGCTTCGCATCTCTGCCTGGATCTCATCTTCGCAGGTCGCCATCGCCTCAAGAGTCATGGTCAGAAGCTTCGGAAGTTCCGGTGCTCTTAAGCAATGTTCTTCCGGATACTGTTCAAAATCAATATCATGGAGAAGTCCCACGATTCCCCAGTATTCTGCATCCTCACCATAGCCGAGTTCTTTTGCATACCATTTCATGACTGCTTCCACAGTATAGGCATGCTGAATGTGAAATGGATCCTTGTTGTATTTCTTAAGTAATGCCAGTGCGTCTTCTCTTGCAATATGTTCCATAATGAAAATTCCTCCTGCTACACATTTTAATTTCTATTAATATACTGCTTTACTAGGTTGAAGTCAATTTTGTGTTTTCCTGTTTACAGGATTGTTTCTGTCCTGTTATAATAGAAATAAAACATCTGTGGAATTTCGTATCATCTTCCCCTTTTGTAAAACTGAAATGAGGTATTTTCATGAGCAAGCCCAGACATGCAGACAAAGATTCTGCTCCCACATCTTCTGGTCCAAAGCAGATCCATCATCTGTCCAATTATATCTTTTTATTTCTGCTGGCTGTATTTCTTATCGCAGTTTATACTTTTCTACTGCAAAAAAGCTACAGTACCAGCACTCTGGAGGCAAACGTTGACCAGAATATCACTTGTTCCGATGCCATCCACAAACTTGTTTCCAACACTTTTACCAGGGACGACTTTACGGACATCAACACGGTTGATAATATATCCTCTGAGCGGTATCAGACACTTCAAACTACTTTGAACCAGATCCGAAGCCTGAATTCCACCCGATATCTCTACACTGCCAAACGCAACTCTGAGGGAAAACTGATCTATCTGGTCGATGGTCTCGATCTTGATACCTCTGATTTTGCTTATCCGGGGACCTACATAGAGGATGAAATGATTCCCTACATTAATTCTGCACTGTCAGGCAAAACCATTTATTCGCAGGAGATCATTGACACCACATGGGGACATATCTTCACAGCATGCTATCCCGTCAAGGCAACCGATGGCTCCAACGAGATCATCGGCGCACTCTGCATCGAAATGGACATGGAATCTGCCTATACTTTTCTGAGCAAAAGCAGCCGGAATTCTCTCCAGATCGCAATCGCCGCAGCCATCGTTGCACTGCTTCTGCTTGTCTGTGTTTATCACATTCTGCAGAATCAGAGGGCGAAGGACAGGGAACAGCAGATGCTCCTCAGGAAATCTGCCGCTGCCGCCGAAGCTGCAAACAAGGCAAAGTCCGCATTCCTCTTTAATATGTCACACGACATCCGGACTCCTATGAATGCGATCATCGGCTACGCAGAGCTTTCCCGGAATCATCTGCATGAACCAGACAAATTAAGCGAGTATCTTTCCAACATCCGCACCTGCGGACAAAAAATGCTCTCCATCATTGACAACATCCTGGAGATTGCCCGGATTGAAAACAACCAGATCGTTCTCGAAGAAAACATCTGCAACATTGAAGAAAGTTTTGACTCCTGCATCGTCATGTTCAATACGGCAGTTCAGGAAAAGCACCAGACTATTACCGTACATAAGCAGGTTGCAAATCCTTATGTCTATATTGACAGTTCCCATCTGTCCGAGATTGTACTCAATGTTATCAGCAATGCCATCAAATACACCGGGCAGAATGGAAAAATCGACTGCTGTCTTACTCAGAAGCCGCATGAAGATGCCGACTGGTGTTACATGGAAATCTCTATTGCTGACAATGGTATCGGTATGTCCGAGGAATTCCAGGCACATATTTTTGAATCCTTTTCACGTGAACATTCTTCTACCATAAGCGGTATCGAAGGCACCGGTCTTGGCATGGGTATCGTAAAAAATCTGGTAGACCTGATGCATGGAATGATCGAGATCCAGAGCAGTCCGGGAAAAGGCTCCACTTTTACGATCTGTATTCCATGCCGCACTGCACGCAAAGAAGAGGCTGAGCCAAGGAAATCCTCATCCGACCGCCCACAGAAAACTCTTGCAGGAAAAAGGATCCTTCTTGCTGAGGATAATGATCTGAATGCTGAGATCGCCATCGAACTTCTCAGTGAAGAAGGTCTGCTTGTCGACCGTGTCAGCAACGGCGTTGCCTGTGTGGAAAAACTTGAGAAAGCAGCACCTGATTTTTATGATCTGATCCTCATGGATATTCAGATGCCCGTCATGAACGGATATGACGCCACCCGCAAGATCCGACAGTTAGAGGATCCATTCCGTTCCAGCATTCCGATCATCGCCATGACTGCCAATGCTTTTGCCGAAGACCGTCAGAAAGCGCTCTTTGTCGGAATGAACGACCATGTCGCCAAACCTGTTGATATGAATGTCCTGATTCCTGTATTGGAAAAACATATACGAACCAAAAAAGAAAATTAAGTCAGAAATCCCCATCCGGTCAGTATCAGGCTGACATTGGATGGGGATTTTGTTTGCTTTTTTATTTAAACTCACTAATCTGTGACCAGGCTTCTTTGAGCCGGTCCAGGGAATAGCCTGCATTGGCAGGGCTGGTTGACGGAAGCTTATGTGCCTCGATGCCATTTACCGGGTAAATATATTTACAGTACAGCTCGTACGCCTTGCCGCCATTCGTATAGATTGCCTGGATGTCAGCAGTGTCCAGTATTTCAGACAGATCATTTGGGACCACATCGCGGATGCTCGCATCGGAAGAGCCCTCGATCTCACAGCTCTGGATCACATCCCACACGGCAATATGATGCTCAAGGAGCATTGCTTTCTTTTCTTCTATCGTCTGCGGCACCTCACATCCCAGAATCCCTGCAAGCACTTTCCAGAACCGGTTCTGCTTATGTCCGTAAAAAAACTTCTGCTCCCTGGACTTCACTGACGGAAAACTCCCAAGTATCAATATCCGTGAGTGTTCGTCGTATACAGGGTCTATTGTATGTTCCATAATTTCTTTATCCTCTTTTCTTCCGTTTCACCTTCCACGGCCTGTTCTTACCGTGCCATCCATGTTCTTCCCAGTAGCCATAATCCGGCTCGAACTTCCAGAATGCTTTGTGCATACAGCGTATCATCGAAAACCACATGCGGGTCTTGAGTGTTGGTTTGAATGGGGCATGATTTTTTCGGATCTTTGCTGCCATCCGGTCGGTCTCCTGGTGGATCTTCTTCTGGATATCTTCCGGGATCTCGGATGGCTTCGCTGCCCTGACAGCAAATCCCATGCGGTAGATCCGCGGATAGCCCCAGAAAAACATACTGTGGTAAAGATCCTTCGTCGTGCTCGCCATGCCACCGCCGGCAGCTGTCGCGATCGCCACGCCCTGCTTCTGGAAGGCACGTGCATCCGGCCGGTGCACCATCCATCTCGTACCAAAATGATCCAGAAAGGCCATCATCTGCCCGGTCGCATGATACACATATACCGGGCTTGCCAGAATTACCACATCCGCCTCATCCATCGCATCCATAAGAGGCTTGAGCTTCTTATAATGCGGGCAATGTGTCAGGTCCTTGTTAAAACACGTCCAGCATCCGAGACATAATTCATCAAAATCACGCGGCAGGAAAAATTCCGTCACCTCCCCGCCGATCTTTTCCGCAAGTTCATGCGCAATCATATACGTATTCCCCTTATGGTTCTGACCATGTATAACTGTAATTTTCACAGTATCGCTTCCTTTCCTGTTATATCTCTTCTATCTACTTTATGCATCCCTGCGCTTACAATACTCCATGATCTTCCTCATCAGCAGCTTGGCATCGAGGGGCTTGGCGATATGTTCATTCATTCCTGCTTCCCTGGTCTGCTGACGGTCCTCGGTGAAAGCATTGGCAGTCATTGCATACTTCCGTCACGATCATCTTTTCATCCTCCAGAAGAACTTTCGCGATTTCTCTGTTCAGCTCGTTATCCTCTGCCAGAAGCACCTTGACCCCTGCAAGGTTCACCTGCTTTTCAGGACGTTTCTGTTCATGTTCTGTCGAAGTTATTTTGTCTGCGACAGGCAGACTTAAGGAAACATAAACGGTTGTACCGACGCCGGCCTCACTTTCTATGCGGAGCGTTCCTCTCATTCTGTCATTCCAATGCCGGTATCTCGGATCTGCACCTCATAGCCGGCCCTTTTGTCCGGCAGGACCTGTTCTTTAAAGCTACAGTAAACTGCTCCGCCAGGTTTATTATATTTGATCGCGTTTGTGATGATATTAATAAAAATCTGGCGGATATGCAGAGGACTTCCCACTGCATACGGGCACTTCAGTTCTGTATCATCACCTTCTATATACATCTGGATTCCATCTTCTGCCGCACGTATTTCTGTGATCGTCTTGATCTCGCGGATCAGCTTTCTGACATCAAATGCCTCCTCACAGAGCACGACATTCGCATCATTCAGCTTGTTCAGTTCCAGGATATCATTAATAAGTGAAAGCTGATGATCTGCTGCTACCCTCGCCTTCTCACGATTTTCACTGATCATCTGAAGATCATCTGCATGTCTGCGGTCGATCTCAAGAAGCCCGATGATCCCATTCAGTGGTGTGCGGATGTCATGGGACATTCTCGAAAGAAAGGCTGTTTTGGCCGCATTTGCCTTCTTCTCACTTTCCAGCTCGATCGTCTTCTGCACCAGTTCATTCTTGTCAAGAATCAGGTTACGGTGCTCGATCTTACCATTCGGTGCGAAAACTTTGTGGTCATGATCTTCAATATATTTCCAGGAACCATCCTTACATCTCATTCGATACGTGATCTCATAATGATCTGCTTTTTTGTACTGTTCCAGAGCCTCGGCAATGCCGCTTTTCAGATCATCCGGATGTGCGATCCCGACAACAGAGCCATTCGATGCCTCCATAAATTCCTCCACAGTATAGCCAAGCATCGCTGCATACTGCTCCGAAACATACTTGAAAGAATAACTCTCATCATCATTGCTGATCTTTATGCCGCCCGGAATCGCAGAAGTAATAATATCCAGCTGCTTCCTCACCAGTCTGTACACCTGATCAAGTTTTTCTTTGTATTCCCTGTCTTTCTTTATGAGTTCATCTACGCATCGAAATCCCAGGATCGCATAGTTCCCATCATCCCCGCATTCACGCACGGCATGTGCCTGAAAACAGGTCTGTCCAAGTTCATTGGGAATCGTCTCAAAAGTAAAATGAAAATCCTCCTCGACTGCAAAACGCTTTCTGAGATTCTTTGCACAAAGCTCTGTTTTCATTGCTTCGCAGTCTTTCTCAAGCACATATTTATCCACATATTTGCGGAGATAATCCGTAAAAAACCGATCTTTTTTCTGTTTTGCAGCATTGTTTGACTTCTGGTTGATGATCACCTCAAAATGATCTGTATCCAGATTGATCATGTACGCCGCTGTATAATCAGCTCCCAGTCCGGAAAGTGTCTTCTGGATGCGGTTGTCATTTTTGATCAGGCGATGACCGAGCCAGTTTCCAAGAATCTCATGGATCTCTTCGATTTCTTTTATTTTTTCCGTATCCGGATCTCAGATGGTTATGATTCCGATAAAGCTGGTATCATTAAATACCGGAAGTTCAAAAATAGAACGGATGGATTCTTTTTTCAGTTCCATATAAACACCCTGCAGCTGCTCTGGAAGATGTTCTATATCCCTGATATATACACTCTTTTTCTGTTGGAACAATTCTGTCCAGTTCCTGTATGTGAATCGGAAAAAACTGCCACCTTTTGCAAATGTCTTTTTGCGTATCTTTGTGATCAGGGCAAAAATCGCTTCGCTGACCATCCAGAATACGATCAGATGCAGAATACACACAATAGCATTCATAGAACCCCATGCCATCCAGATAACTGCGGTATAAACTACAGCAATCAGAAGTCCTGTCAGTGTGCTGAATCCTTTTTTGCCTTTTGTTATTTTTCTGATAAATGCAAATTTCCCAATCCTGTTCGCAAGATACAAAATCCCTGCAAAAGACAAAACTGCCAGGACGATCATCAAAATAAGCCACATATTCATAATCCTTATCGTCCTCTTTCTTCCTGTGTTATTTCCCATTATACAGGAAAAAAGCTGCTCTGCCTACTATCAGTATTATCTCAGGGCTTTCATTTTTTACACTTTTGTAATGTAACGGGCCGCCACGAAACCATAATATTTGTTCACGATCCGAACATAATACCAGGCTGTGCCGTCGTCGGCTTTGATCGTATTGCACACGTCAACAAGATTGTGCTGTGCAAGAAGCGGATACTTCTTGATCCTTGGATACTCTGTACCTGCCCAGGAGCGCACATTGAGTTCTGCTGTATTCACCATTCCCACCCACTTTGGAGTCTTGTCAAGATGGATTGCTGTTTCTGTGGATCTCTGGTCGGAGGCAGTGCCATAATCAATCCATACATACCCGTCAATCGCCGGATCTGTACGTTTGTATTTTTTATTGCGGCATGACCCGCCATTGGCTACAACACCTGGTGTACTGGATGTATTTCCCTCGTTTGTATAAATATAAATGTCATCATATTTCGTAACGGATCCAATATGTGCCCCATTTCGGAACACGACCAGCGCACCCTTCTTCGGCGTACTATGCCAGGTTCCTTTTTGTTTCGCATGCCGCGTCACACTCCGACAGTTATAAAAACCACCGCCCATGATCTGCAGTGCCCTCGCCAGGCCAAATATTTTGACCAGTTTCCAGAACTGATAAACTGCACACCACGGCTGCCCCTGGCATCCAGGCTGTCCCCAGTTATTGACATCACGGGCAAATTTCGTATAGTTTTTGCTGCCGGCATTTCTGGTAAAATCATCCAGATATGCATTGCTCTTTTTTTCCAGATACGGTTTCTTACCGCCATAGTTGGCATAATAATTTCCAAGTTTTATGTGTTTCTCCAACTTATTTCCTGTAGTTTTTTTCTTCTCTTCTGCTTTTTCTTTATAATCTTTGTAAAACAGATCCATATCCACGTTTCCGCTGATCCCGGCAACTTTTCCCTTGCTGGAATACTGCCAGCCGATTCCCTGCTCCGGCTTAAGGCGTGTCTGCACAGTTCCATCATCATTTGCCGGGTATCTGGCAAGCCACAAGTCATAGGATTTCAATTTTGTACTCAGAACATTCTGATACCAGTCTACATTACAATAAATTCCGACCCTGTATCCTGCTTTTTTGATATGATCCAGAAAAACCACCGCAATCTTCTCGACTGCCTCTTTTCCAAGTTTTCTCTGTTTCTCCCATTCCAGATCATAGAATACCGGAAGATCCAGTTCGCGCCCGTCAAGGACTGCGAGTGTTTCTTCTGCTTCTTTTAATGCCTGCGCTTCTGTCAGAGCATAACTGTATTTGTATCCACCCACAGCAATCTTATTCGCCCTGCATCCCTTATAATTATGTTCAAAACTTGTATCTGGTCCGTTTTTCTGATGGATTCGAAGAATTGCAAAATTTATGCCCGCCTTCTTTACTTTCGCCCAGTCGGGCTTCCCCTGATAACTTGATACATCAATGCTTTTGATTTCCATAGCCGCGTCTCCTTATGGCAAAAGCTTCTCTCTATATCCATATTCCATTTGTCTCCAAACTGTGATTTTACTGGTCTTCTCAGACTGTTTCATTTATTTCGCTGTATTTTTCTCATATACGGCACTTCTGCATAATATATAAGCAACTACAAATTTTATGCAGGGAATTTTGTTATAAACTGTCCAAATAATAAATCCAGAAATTGTTGTAATAACTGCAGCGGATCCTGTGGCACTTACGTAACGATCCAGGGGCCTCCCGGACCTATGGGACCAGAAGGACCTCGTGGAGAGCAGGGTTCAAAAGGAGAACAGGGACCTGCCAGACCTCGTGGCATGAAAGGCGATACCGGATGTCCTGGGCCTGTGGGACCTCGTGGTTCGGTTGGGCCTATCAGGTGTATCGCATTGATACCACCAATGTGGCGAACATTGAGCTTGCGCCGAATATCACCTATGTTTCGTCAACCGTGTTGACCTATATCGTAGATGATGACATCGTAATCAATAGTTGGTATTTCCTAAACGGTGAACCAAAAATCTATGTTCGTGATACACCGGATGCAAGCTACGCATCCTGGGGACGAAACCAGATAGCCAGATATAAGACCTATGCGCTTCGTGAATGGATATTTCAATCGAATGTCTACAATCTGTATCGGGAGCTGTTCTTGTTTACTCCTTACCTTGCCACCATCAATAACCTGGGCACTCCGGTCATCAAAACCGCAGATAAAACCATGAAAATCACATACACCATTACAGAGGAATAGCTCCCGTGATGACTGGGCCTTTGCAGGGCTCTACTTTGACGAAGGTATCACCGGCACCAAGGCTGATAAAAGGCCAATGCTCCTGCGACTAATCGAAGATTGTAAAGCAAAGAAAATCGACTTTGTAATCACCAAGTCCATCAGCCGATTTGCCAGCAACACGCTGGACTGCCTGAAATACATCCGCCAGCTGAAGGATAAGAACATTCCCGTCTTCTTCGAAAAGGAATCCATCAACACAATGGATGCCAAGGGTGAGGTCCTGATTGCGATTATGGCTTCCCTGGCTCAGCAGGAATCGCAATCCCTCAGCCAGAATGTAAAGCTGGGACTCCAGTTTCGCTACCAGAATGGCCAGGTACAGGTAAATCACAATCACTTCCTCGGCTACACCAAGGATGCAGATGGGAATCTCATCATCGATCCAGAGCAAGCGGAGGTGGTAAAGCGCATCTACCGTGAATACCTGGAGGGCTACTCGATGGACCGGATTGCAAAAGGTCTGGAAGCAGACGGCATCCTCACCGGCGCTGGCAAAACAAAATGGTGGACCAGCACCATCAACAAGATTCTTCGAAATGAAAAATACATCGGTGATGCTCTTCTTCAGAAGACCTACACCACAGACTTCCTGAATAAAACCAGAGTCAAGAACAACGGCATTGTTCCGCAATACTATGTGGAAGGCAACCACGAAGCAATTATTCCGAAGGACATTTCCTTGCGGGTGCAGGAAGAGCTGGCACGCAGGCGAGTGGTCAAAACCAGTGTCAATGGCAAAAAGGCTCCTACAACTGCAACCACTGCTTTGCACAGATTGTCATTTGCGGCGAATGCGGTGAAATGTTCCGCAGAATCCACTGGAACAATCGCGGCTGCAAATCCATCGTCTGGCGCTGCATCAGTAAACTGGAGCCAACTGGGCAGGAATGCCACGCAAGAACCGTCAATGAGACGGTATTGGAGAATGTGGTAGTTCAGGCCATCAACACGCTCCTTGGTGATACGTCCATCTACCAGGCGCAGCTCCAGCAGAACATCACAAAGGTGATCCGTAGTGCTCAGCAAAAAACCGCTGATGGCATTGACGAAAGACTGCAGGAGCTTCAGAAAGAGCTTCTCAAAAAAGCCAATAGCAAAGAGGCCTACGACGAGATTGCCAACGAGATCTTTAAGCTCCAGGAACAGCGAGAAAAATGTACGGTTGACACTGCCGCCAGAGACGCGCGGATTGCCCGCATCAATGAACTGCAGGATTTTATCAAGCAAACAGCCTGCACACCTGGAAGCCTTCGACGATGCCTTGGTAAAGCGCTGGCTTGAGCGAATCATTGTCTGGGAGGATCACTTCACAGTGGAGCTTAAGTTCGGACTGAAAATTGATATTGAAGGATAATCCCCTAGACGCACGAAACCCTCTCGACCATGATGGCCGGGAGGGTATTGTTATTCTATAAAAAACCGGAATTTATCGCTCATCCCTAACCTCTATAATTTCACCTACAAAAACAATATGTGGCTGCCAGCCTCCATTGAAATCGGGATAGACTTTTGGCATGGAAGCATAATACTCCTGAACTTCAGTTGTAATATCCTCTTTGGAAAATTGATGCTGATACAACTTTTTGCAAAGAAATGTTAAATTTGCCTCTTTATAGGTTACTCCCTGACCGATTTCAATAGGAGTCAGTCCTGCACCAACAGCTTTATCTCCATCCCTGCCGGAATGCGAACCAATATAGCCCAATGCCTTTTTACAACTTTCAGGATAAAAGCTTACCGTAAAAGTATCGCTGTTTTTCAAAAATTCACTGGTATAACGAGCCGGATGAACATAAACCGTAACCGTTGGTCTGCTATTACCTGCATGCCCCCAAATATTCCCCAGACTGCCCCAACTAACAGTGCAACTATTATAATGTTCCATTGAGCCCGCTGTAACAATTGCCCACTGCTTATCAAACATTTCAAATACCTTATATTCTTTTTCTTTGAAGTTTTCCATATGACTTACCTCCACAAAATTCAAGTTTATATGAACAATTCACATTCTTTTCTGACTGAGCAAGCCTTTTTAATTGCCATTCCCGCCACTGCAGTCATAAAGCCACTTACCTTCCGAGCATGCTTTGGACATGCGGCTACGCACCGCATACATGAAATACATTTACTTTTATCTGTCATTCTTGGATTTTTCCTATCAATTGCTCCTGCAGGGCATTTATCTGCACATAATCCACAGCCAGAGCATGAAGCATTTGCCTTTGGAATCAGAACTGCACTTGATTCTTTATATGGTCTATTCCCAGGAATATTTGGCGTAGATTCATTACCGCTTCTCGCTTTTTCTAATATTTGATTACCAAATTCAGTTAATCGATTGTCATCATTTTCATCCGGTCTTCCGGTCGCATACTGATGCAAAATAGAATGCTCCGCAACTGCCGATACAGTTGCAATCACATGAAAACCTGCTTTAACAGCATAATCTTCCATCTGTACAAGCGTATTCTCATAAGCTCTGTTTCCGTATACAGCAACAATTACGCACTTACACTGATTACCTTTCATCTTAGCAAGCCGATCTAACGCAAGCTGTGGTGCTACTCCACCAAAAGAAGGCATTGCGATCACAGCTATGTCTTCTTCTGTTAATGAAATGCGACTAAAATCCAAATTTGTTTTTGAAAGGTCTATATCTTTCACTTCATTCCAGAATTTTGTTATTGCATTTGCTACCTTTTCAGTTCCACCTGTTGGGCTAAAAATAATTCTATATTTGTTCATTTTATATTTTTCTGACCTCCGATTTAATCTGCTTTTCCTTCACATCTATTCCACTGCCTACAAACAGCCAAAATGGTCGAGTTGCCGGATTAGTTGTCATCCGTTTTCATTTTCCAAAAATCATCCAAAAATGCCCGACATCTAATCCACTGTCTCAAATCGCGACATCTAATCCGAGGTTACAACCTGACACACATTTTGCCGTAGATATGTTTCCATATAAGAAAACCGAGCTTTTTCAGGAGTCTGGCTTCAGATCCAAACTTCCGAAAAAGCCCGGAAATACGCCGCTTTCTGGCACTTATTTATCTTTCCTTGACATCAATACTACTGTCTCAACGGTACTTTCGTTGTCCCAACAAAGTTCCTGTGTTTCCCTGTCTCCAAAATACACCGGAAAACGGAACTTTATGTGCTTCAGGAATCTGCCATCTGGCTGCTCCTGCTCGTAAATGTCCACCTGTTCCACAAAGCTGTTAAGAAATTCTTTCTTCTCCAGGTCGGTGAACTTATCATATAGTTTATCAAAATATAAAAGAAATTGATAGACGTTTTCTTCTGATATTTTCTGTTGCCGGATATTCAACAGGCGGTTCTTTACTTCCTCTATACTGTTCTCCACGCCTTCAATCTCATCATACAAACGGTATAACCTTGTCTCCATATCCTGATATTTCTTCTCATAAAATTTATCCATAATATCCAGGCTATCCATCTGCTGTCCAAGTCTTCCTTTTGCTCCGGTCAACTGCCTGTGCTGCTTTTCCAATCCTTCAATCTCTTTTTCTATTTCTTCTGTATCTATTCTTGAACCGATTTTATTCAGAATTGCTTCTTCAAATTTAGGATTCTTCACCAGCTTCCGAATAACTTCTTCCACTGCATTGTTAATCTTCTCCTCGCTCCATTGTTTACGATATCCACATTTATGACCATCTACCAGGCGACGATGTTTGCAGGCATAATAGAAATAATCCTTATATAAGGTTCCGTCTTTCTTTTTCTTTCGGTTCACGTTCCCATACATACCGCTTCCACATAACGGACATCTCAATATTCCAGATAAGATATGCTCATGATCGAGACTATGTGTCTTTTCATATTTCACACCTGTTTTTTCCCGTTTTTGATGAGCCAGCTCCCAGTCTGTTTCCGAAATAATCCCTTCATGGATACCATCGTGCAGCATATAATTTTCCTGCTTTACAATGCGATATTCATTTCTTGTACCAGAAACTTTCTCGTTTTTCCTTCGTCCATAAGCCAGCTTTCCACAGTATACCGGATTATCCAGAACGCCTTTTATAAATGATGCGGCAAATGCGTCCAGTGTATTATTCTGTCGTTTTTTCTTTTTATATCCATGCTGGTTCAGCCATGCAGCAATCGCAGAGATTCCCATATTTGTATGAATAAATTTATCATAGATCAGACGAATAATCTCTGCTTCGTCCTCTGCGATCTGCAATTCTCCATTTACCAATTCATAACCATACGGAGCAAATCCACCGTTCCATTTTTCTTCCCTGGCTTTCTGCTTACGTCCTTCCATTGTCTGAACAAGGATATTCTCTCGTTCAATCTCTGCCACCGCATACAGAACAGAAATCATCAGCTTTCCACTATCTTTTGAGCTGTCAATTCCATCTTCTACACAAATCAGATTCACTCCAAAATCCTGCATCCTCTGCAAAGAATTTAAAACATCTGCCGCATTACGACCGAATCTGGAAAGCTTGAACACCAGTACAAACTGTACCTCATCTGTTCCATTCTCAATATTATCCAACATTCTCTGAAATTCCGGTCTGCCCTCTACGCTCTTTCCAAACTTACCTTCGTCTGAATACTCATTTACAATTTCCATGTTCTGAAATTCTGCATATCTCTTGAGTTTTTCTTTCTGAGCATCCAGACTGTAGCCATCTATCTGCATGGTTGTGGATACTCTGGTATAGATATCACATTTTATCTTTTTATTCTTCATAATTTTCCTCGCAATATAATTTTGTTTTATTGTCCCAGCTTAATTTTGGTACTTGTTCCAACTGTTTCCAATACTTATTTTTCTTATTGACGCACTTCTCTGTCAATCGTATAATTATACAAAAAATCCTCTAAGACAATAGGTATTTCACTATTTCTTAGAGGATTTTTCTTTACTTTAAATGGTATCTGGTAATATTTTTCCAATTTTCTGGGAAACCCATTTTATTCAATAATTCAATTTCGCTTATATGCTCTACCTCTCTGTTTACTCGGTCAATCTCTTTTATAAGCTTTCTTTTAAATTCCAGAAAATCTTTTCCAGGTAATAGATATCTAAAAGCAATCACCACAGCAAACAGATCCTGTTTTCCTTTTTCGTACTGATTACCGCTCTGTGGTAATGAAAGTTTTTTATGAAGCGGTGTATCCGCAATAGCATCTACTGTTCTGTATGTAAACAGTCGTTCCCCATGGGCACATACATTCCTATACTTAGTGAGAACAGATAGAAACTGCTCCATCTGATGCTGATTCAAAGGTTCAAAGTTTTTTGATACTTTTGATTTTAAAGATTGAGGAAATACTCGAAACATTTTTGATAAGTTTCCAAACGTAAGTACATTTGCCAAAACCCATAATGGAATTTCACCATATGTCTTGCGGTAATAGTTGATATATGTATAATCTGTGGTCGTTGTTGCTCGTTTCAAGGTCGCTATCAACTTTACGATTGTTGCATGATTTCTTTTTGTATTATTATAATTATTAGCGTCCAGGTACTGCTTCTGCTCTGCTCCATACATTTCAGTAAAATAGTATGACATCAAAGAACGCATCTGTCGCTCAATCTGCAGTAAATATTTAAAGAACAACTCTCTAAGCTCTGCATCAAACTTATACAGACTGACTATTTCTTCAAAACTTGTTCTTGCTTTATATTTTTTTGTGTTTGATATTCTAAAAAGATGTTTATATCCTCCCATAAGAGGAAAATATCCTATTTGGCGTAACATCTCTTCCGCATATTCTCTGTCTTTTATTTTTATTCCCTTTTCATCACTGATCCAGGAAACCTGGTCACTAAAAGAAGAGAATTTTTTCGGTGTCTGCATCTCATTTCTCCTTAAAACAAAAGAGGGAGAGACCCGCAGGCTCTCCCCCGCCTGTAGGCTTCGCAAGTTTCTACAGAACGATCACTGAGCTTAGTATACGTCATTTTAAATGTCCTGTCAATACGCCAAAACATTCTTAGCCATACCCGCTCAGAAGTATTCTATGCTGTTTTTTCTTCCTTATTCTGTTTTTCTTCCTCCAACTCCCGGAGGACTTCTTCGCCGTACTTATCAATCATCCGTACCAGAAAATCAATGCACCGCTCAAATTCAATATTCTGTTGCATAAGCTCCTCCCGTTATTGTTTTGATCTGAGCTTATTTTACAGAACCTGCCTGAAAACCACATTGAATAGAAATTGATTGTAAATTGACACAATCACTTTAAAAATATCCGCATTTTCTTGAATCGAATGTATGTTCGCGTTATGATAGATATACTCAATCTTAACTACGAAAGGGGAATTTCTATTGAATCGATGCGATTTTTCTTCTATTAGCACTTGCTTAAAAAATCATATCAGCGAAAGTAATCAAATGAGTCAGCCTGATTTTTTATACGAATTATTTGAAGATTTTATGGATGATCCGGCAAATCAGGATTTTTCAATGGACAACGGTCTGGTTTGCCGCTGGATGACTGGTCAGGCTAAAATCAGTCCTAAAATATCCGCTTACTATTCCAAGCCATCCAATCAGGAAAAATTAGCCCATACCATCCACCAGAATCTTCTTCCACTGATGTCTGACTGTAATATGGCTATACAAGATATTTACACTTTATTCATTCAGGATGACAGCATCTCAGATGCGAAAAAGAAAAATCTGACTCCCTTATATAAACCAGCCAGTTCAAGACTGCTGTTTCTTGCAAAACTGATTTCTTTTGGCATGGAACGCCAATTCATCAAACGTAATACCAAAAATCAGAAGCTGCTCGCCGGAGGCGCTTTATCCCCCATTGTGCTGGATTATATTATGGACAGTGAGGTTCCGAAACCATGCCGTCATTTTATCGGAAGAGATAAAGAACTGGAAGAATTATATACCATGCTTGAGGAAAACCGTCATGTTTTTCTTTGCGGAATCGCCGGAATCGGAAAAAGTGAACTTGCCAAAGCCTACGCAAAGCGGTACATAAAGCAATACACCAATATCCTTTATGTAGAATATACCGGCAATCTTCATCAGGATATTACTGACATGGATTTTATTGACGATCTTCCGGAAAGCACTGAACAGGAACGGTTTCAAAGACATAACCGTTTCCTGCGTTCCCTGAAATCTGATACTCTGCTTATCATAGATAATTTTA
>OLOV01001533.1_pt1 | contig 17916 bp, 18 predicted proteins | sample 1672931 | NCBI WGS metagenome assembly OLOV01 (sample SAMEA3136738, study PRJEB25190) | human gut metagenome | biome: human gut; feature: human-associated habitat; material: faeces | place: Austria | collected 2013
AGAAAACAATGGAAGAAAGAAAAGGCTTTGGATCCAATTTTGGATTCCTGATGGCCGCTGTTGGTTCGGCGGTCGGCCTGGGCAACATCTGGGGCTTCCCCAATAAGATGGGTGCCTGCGGCGGCTTCACGTTCCTCATCATCTACCTGATCCTGGCAGCTCTGTGCGGCTTCATCGTCATGGTGGGTGAGCTGGCTCTGGGCCGCAAGACCGGCCGCGGTGCTGTGGACGCTTACCGCACTCTGAGCAAGAAGTTCAAGTGGCTGGGCTGGCTGGGCATTCTGTCCGCCTTCCTGATCCTGGCCTTCTACTGCGCTCTGGGCGGCTACTGCATCAAGTACGTCACCGTGAACTTCGGCAACCTCATCGGCGCCGGCTTCGGCTCCGGCGGTCTGGGCGGCGGCGACGTGTTCGGCGGCATCCTGACCAACCAGCTTGAGGCTGTGATCTACGGCCTGATTTTCGTGCTCATCACCCTGCTCATCGTCATGGGCGGCGTCGGCGCCGGCATCGAGAAGGTCTGCTCCGTGGGTATGCCCGCTCTGTTCGTCCTGCTGGTCATCTGCATCGTGCGCTCCCTGACTCTGGGCGGCAACGAGTTTGAAGTGGCCATTCTGCAGGCCGACGGCAGCACCGTCGTGCAGACCATTCAGAGCAGCGCTCTGGACGGCCTGAAATACATGTTCCAGCCCGGCTATGTGACGGGCACCGGTTACTATGAGCCTGCCAAGGCTCTGGTGGACGGCGCCATGGTCGCCGCCATCGACGGCATCCCCGTTGTCAAGCACATCACCGAGGTCCCCAACTTCTTCAGCGTGCTTTCCACCGCCGGCGGCCAGATGTTCTTCTCCCTGTCCCTGGGCATGGGCGCCATGATCACCTACGGCTCCTACCTCGGCAAGAAGCAGAATCTGGAAAAGAACGCTCTCATCATTGTCATCATGGACACCCTCATCGCCCTGATGGCCGGTCTGGCTGTTATGCCCGGCCGCTTCGCTCTGGATGCCTCCGGCGCTGTCGGCGGCCCCAAGCTGCTGTTCATCACCATGCAGAACGTGTTCGACAAGATGGGCGCCATCGGCCCCGTGTTCGGCATTCTGTTCTACCTGCTGGTGGTCTTCGCCGCCATCTCCTCCTCCATCTCCCTGCTGGAGGTCATCGTGGCGCACTTTGTGGATAAGGCTCGTATTGCCGGCAAGGGCGACAAGCGTAAGCCGTATGCCGTCATCGCCGGTATTGCCTCCGCCGTCCTGTGCGTCCTCGTGTGCGTGGACGGTCTGGGCGAAAACGGCATTGCCCCCGCTGCTCTGCTGAACATTGAGCCCAGCGGCTGGAGCGATTGCTGGCTGGACTTCTTCGACTGCGTTTCCGAGGGCATCATGATGCCTCTGGGCGCTCTGATGATGTGCCTGTGCATCGGCTGGGAGATCGGCCCCAAGGTCGTGGACGAGGAGTGCTGCCTGGAGGGCCAGAGCTTCAAGAGCAAGGGCTTCTTCAACGTCTGCGTGAAGTTCATCACCCCCATCATCATGATCCTGGTGCTGGCCGGTCAGCTGAATACCTTCTTCGGCTTCGGCTGGTTCTCCTGATGGAAACCGGTTCGCCCCGAACCTGATCTGAATCGTGTAAAAAGACCCCGGAGCTTCGGCTTCGGGGTCTTTCGCGGCGAAAAAGCAATGCCCTTCCCAAAAGCGCCCCCCGCCGACACGCACCACACCCCCCTAAAACCTGTCATTGCGAACCGGTGCGCACACTGGTGCGGCAATCCGTACTCCCCATGCGTGGCACCATTTTGCCATGCATCCGTAGGGGTCGGCCTCTGGACGACCCGCCCGACACCCGCCACACCCCTTGCTGTATGGGGATAACGGATTCCCACGTCGCTGCGCTCCTCGCAATGACATTTTCTGAAACTGCATGGGTCATCGGCGGCGACACATGTGTGCCGCCGCCGATACCCGCCGCACCCCCAACGGCGGGACACACGGGCATCGCAGCAGGGACATTCCCTCCACGCAAGGCACATCCATTTTTCGCAGCTTTCCCCAAAATTTCCACTTTCAACTTTCCGTTTTCAACTTAACCGATGCACCCCCAAAGCAGCAAGAAACCCGAAGCTCCGGCTTCGGGTTTCAAATTATATGTGTTTTATGCGCTTATTCCTCCGGCTTATTTACCAGCAGATGAATGGCGCCGTGGCAGTTTTCGATGTTCACCACCGGCGTGCTGGGGGCGTATTCGCCGTCCAGCGACCAGGGAATGTGATCCTCCGTTTCCACTTTGACCTTGGAGGCGTGGCGGAAGAAAATGCCGGGGTTGTCATATTGCATCTGCTTCAGCGCCACCAGCAGGCTCGTCAGATCCAGCGCCGTGCGGGGCATCCGCAGCAGCACCACTTCAAACACGCCGTCGTCCATCCGCACGCGGTTGGGATCCAGCTTCACCAGTCCCGCCAGCGAGGTGGAGTTGCACACGCTGCCGAAAACGAAGTCCCCCTCGATGACCTCCTCGTCGGCGGTGACGCGGCAGTGGTACGGCCGCAGGGAGTCCAGACTCTTGATGCCCTCCAGTATGTAGGCGAAGTGCCCCAGCGCGTTTTTGACATCTTGCGAGGCGGAGTAGCTGGCCTTGGTAAAGGCGCCGAAGGAGGCCACATAGGAGAAGTATCTGTCGTTGTGCCGCCCCACGTCCAGCGCCATGGGGGCGCCCTGGGTGATGATGTTGGCGGCCATATAGGGCACGGCGGGGATGTGCAGCGTGGCGGCAAAGTCGTTGGTGCTGCCGGCGGGTAGATAGCCCAGCAGGGGCTTTTCCGCCAGCTGCATCAGGCCGGAAATGGTTTCGTTCAGCGTGCCGTCGCCGCCGTAGCAGACCACGGTGTCGTAGTAGGAACCCAGCTCCAGCGCATAGCGCGTGGCGTCGCCGGCGGCCTTGGTCTCCTTCACGTTCACCAGATACCCGCCCTCGCACAGCCGCACGATGGCGTCATACAGCGGTGCGGTGGATTTGTTTTTTCCCGCGCGGGGATTCACGATCAAAAGCAGCTTTTTCACCGTATACCTCCTCAAACAACACAAAAAAAACGGCACAGAACGGTTCTTCTATCATACATGTTTTCTCTCAAAAAAGCAATAGAGTCCGTGCGAATGTTACACAAATGTTATATTTTTGCAAAGATGTCCTCCGAGCCTTGCAAAGCCCGCAAAAATTCGGTATGATAAAGCAAACGAACCATGAAGGGGGCCGCCATGAAGAAACATTCCATATACATCCGCTGGGGTCTGACCATTTTCCTCACAGGCTGCGCCCTGCTGATCTTCTACGACGTGTTTTATCGCGATAATTCCGGCACGGTGCAGGCCTTCTTTGAAAAGCTGTTTTCCGTTTTGGCGCCCATTCTCTACGGCATGGGCATGGCCTACCTTCTTGCGCCCATTGTGAATTTTCTGGAGCGCAATATCCTCCGCCTGCGGGATGCGCTGGAGAAAAAGCGGGGCAAGAGCATTCGTGTCCACAAGGGCTGGCTGCGGGCAGCCAGCATTTTCCTCACCTGGGCGGCCATGCTGGTGCTGCTGTACCTGCTGTTCAATATGCTGGTTCCGGAGCTGGTGGACAGCGTGACCACGCTGGTGAACAATCTGGAGAGCTACTATAAAACCACCTACGACTGGGTTTCCGGCCTGCTGAGCGACAACCCCAAGCTCACGGAGCTGGCGGGGAGCTTTTATAACGAGGCCAGCCAGTGGCTCACCACGAAGCTGCTGCCGGGGCTGCAGACCGCCGTCACCAACTTCACCGGCAGCCTTGTCACCGGCGTGTGGAGCATCCTCGTTTTCGCCAAGAATTTCCTCATCGGCATCATCGTGTCCGTGTACCTGCTGGCGGCCAAGGAAAAGAGCGCCGCCCGCTGCTGCAAGCTGCTCTACGGCGTGCTGCCGGAGGACAAGGCGGCCTTCACCGTGCGGGGCTTCCGCCGCGTGGACTACATCTTCAGCGGCTTCGTCCGCGGCAAGCTGCTGGACTCCCTCATCATCGGCATCCTCTGCTTCATCGGCTGCTCCATTTTGAAAATGCCCTATACGCCGCTGGTCAGCGTCATCGTGGGCGTCACCAACGTGATCCCCTTCTTCGGGCCGTTTCTGGGCGCCATTCCCTGCGCCCTGCTGATTTTGCTGGTAAGCCCGCTGAAGTGCCTGTATTTTGTCATTTTCATTTTCCTCCTGCAGCAGCTGGACGGCAACGTCATCGGCCCGAAAATCCTGGGCGATTCCACGGGCATCTCCAGCATTTGGGTCATCGTGGCCATCCTCATCGGCGGCGGCTTCGGCGGCGTGCTGGGTATGTTTTTGGGCGTGCCCATCTTCGCCTGCCTGCAGGTGCTGGTGCGCTGGCTGCTGAACACGCGGCTGAAAAAGAAGAATATGCCCTTGGCCGCGTCCGAGTATCTGCACCGCGACCAACAGGCGCCGCCCTCTCAGCCGGAGAAAAAAACCGATAACGACAAGTAATTTTATAGCATAATTATACAGATAGCGATCAGGGAGAAACCATGGATCAGGAACTGAAAGAAAAAATACTGCGTTTTTCCAACGGGAAAGAGCCGTTTTCCGCGTATAACCATCTGGAGATCTGTGACATAGAGGAGGGACGCTCCCGTGTGGAGCTGCACATGGCGCCCGAGAGCCGCAACCGCTGGGGGCAGCCCCACGGCGGGCTGCTGTTCGCGCTGGCGGACGTGGCCTGCGGCGTTGCGCTGGTGACGCTGCGGCAGGAGAGCTGCGTCACCGTGAGCGCCGGCATGGACTTCATGGCGGCTGCCGGCGACGCGGAGCATCTCATCGCCCGAGGCGAGGTGACCCGCATCGGCAAGCGCACCAGCTTCTGCCGCGCGGAGATCTCCACGGCGGAGGGGAAGGTCATTGCCGCCGCCCACAGCGTCTGGGCGTTCACGGGGCATCCGCTGCCGCTGGACGAATAAAAAAATTTGTCAATGCTCGGGCGGCTTTCGAACCGGCCGCGGCGATCTGTTCCCTGTCAGCTTGATCCGCTGATATAGGAGAATTTTTCGACAGTCTTGGAAAACAGCCGCCTTTATAGGCGGCTGTTTTTGTCAGTTCTGCGGGTTTTCTCCGTCGGACAGGATGCCGTCCGTGTCGCGGATCCGCCCGTTTTCCACCATGTCCTCATAGGACGTTCCGAAGCTGCCGTCGTCGGTCTGCGAGGGCGAATTCGAGTCGTCCACGGAATTGTAATCGTACTTCGGGTCGCTGTACCCGCCGAGTCCGCCGGTGCCGTCGTACACCGTGGCCGGATCCCGCTCGTCGGCGGTGGCGGGCTTGTCGCTGCAGGCGGACAGGCTCAGCAAAACCGTGGCAACGATCAGCAGCGCAAAAAATTTCTGCATGGCTATCTCCTTCTCCGTTTCAAAAAATTTGCGATCCCGAAAATAGTATCTGCTGTTTTTGCGCCGCTACCGAGTGAAAGTTCTGGCAAGGATAGTGGAGGTTGCATTTTTCGGAAAAACAAGGTATACTATATCAAAAGTCACAAAAGGAGGCGTGATTTATGCAAAAATTGGAAAAACAGTTTCATATTCACTGCCAAGAGGGCGACGTGGGGCGCTACTGCATCCTCCCCGGCGACCCTGGGCGGTGCAAGGCCATTGCCGCGCTGTTTGACGACGCGCAGTTTGTGACCAGCAACCGCGAGTTCACCATCTACACCGGCACCCTGCTGGGCGAAAAGGTCTCCGTCTGCTCCACCGGCATCGGCGGCCCCTCCGCCTCCATCGCTATGGAGGAACTGCACAACATCGGCGCCGACACCTTCATCCGCGTGGGCACCTGCGGCGGCATCGACCTGAACGTGCAGTCCGGCGACGTGGTCATTGCCACCGGCGCCATCCGGTTTGAACATACCAGTCAGGAGTACGCCCCCATCGAGTACCCCGCCGTGGCGGATTTTGAGATCACCAGCGCCCTGGTGGCGGCGGCCAAGGCCGGCGGATACCGCTACCACACCGGCGTGGTGCAGTGCAAGGACGCGTTTTACGGCCAGCACAGTCCGGCGCGGATGCCCGTGTCCTATGAGCTGCTGAACAAGTGGGAGGCGTGGAAGCGGCTGGGCGTGAAGGCCAGCGAGATGGAGTCGGCGGCGCTGTTTGTGGTGGCCGACGCGCTGGGCTGCCGGTGCGGCTCGTGCTTCCATGTGATCTGGAATCAGGAGCGGGAGGCCGCAGGACTTGACCAGAACATGACCGAGGACACCAGCTCCGCCGTGCATCTGGGCGTGGAGGCGCTGAAGCGGCTCATCGAGGCCGACCGCAGCAAGTGACACATATAAACATATTAAAAACAGCCACATATGTGGCTGTTTTTTTTGTGGCATGGTGGCGCAGCAAAACGGGCGGCGCTGCCCACCCGATGCTGCCATGATTTTCATAAAAATGTCATTCCGAGGAGCGCAGCGACGTGGGAATCCGTATTCCCCGTGTGAGGGTGCGGTGCGTGTCGGCGGCGCAAAGGAAACTTATTTTTCGGCGTCTGCGTCTTTTTCCTGCAGCTGCTTTTCCAGAGCAGCCTGCTTGGCCAAAATGAGGTTCACCTTGTCATATAGATCTTCGATCATGATCTCCGTTTTCAGGTTGACCTTGTAGTCGTTTTCCGCGCGGCGGCGGTCTTTTTCCTCCTGCCGGTTCTGGCTCATCATAATCAGCGGCGCCTGAATGGCCGCCACGCAGGAGAGCACCAGATTCAGCAGAATGAAGGGGTACGGGTCAAAGGCCTTGGCGGCGAGGAGGGTGTTGACCACCATCCACAGGATCAGCACGCCGGTGAATGAGAAGATGAACGCCCAGCTGCCGGCGAACTTCGCAATGGCGTCGGCGGCGCGCTGCCCCAGCGTGGATTTGCTTTTTTCGCTGTCGGGGCGCTGGGAGATTTTGCTGTCGGCCAGCAGGTTCAGCACCTCGTCGTCGGTCATGTCGTGGCGGATGTCCTTGAGCACTTCCCGCAGCAGCTTCCGATTTTCCTTCATGGCGATGGCTCCTTTCTCCGCTCGGGCGTTTACTCGGCGTATTCCGCCGCTTCCCGACAGTAGAGGGCGGCGGTGCCGCGGTTGTAGGCGATCTCCTCCTCCGTGAGGGGGCGGCGGATCTTGGCCGGAGAGCCGAAGGCCATGCTGCCGTCGGGGATCACCATGCCCTGCGGCACCAGCGAGCCTGCGCCGACGATGCAGTCCCGCCCGATCACCGCGCCGTTGAGCACCGTGGTGCCCATGCCGATGAGGGTGTTGTCGCCCACGGTGCAGCCGTGGAGAATGGTGCCGTGGCCGATGGTGCAGCCGCTGCCCACCGAGAGGGGGAAGCCTGCGTCCGTGTGAAGGATGCAGTTGTCCTGAATGTTGGTGTCCTCGCCGATGGTGATGGGCACCAGCTCCGTGCGTACCACGGCGCCGAAGAAGATGCTGCTGCCCTTACCCACGGTCACGTCACCCCGAACGGTGGCATTCTCCGCCACAAATGCGGCCAGAGGCAGATTGGTTTTTTCGATCATGGCTGCGCCTCCTTGCGTTTTAATCCCAAAATTATTGTTGCCCTATTATACCACGAGGCCGCCCGTCGGGTCAATTGCGGCCTGCGGCGGTTACGAACGCGTTACTAACACGATTTGTAACGCAAAAAAAGAAAAAGCCCAGGAACCGTTGTGATTCCTGGGCTATTCATGGTGCGCGGTACAGGACTCGAACCTGTGACCCCATGCACGTCAAGCATGTGCTCTACCAGCTGAGCTAACCGCGCGAGAACAGTACTATAATACCCTGCGCTCGTGGATTTGTCAATACTTTTCTTGCGTTTTTTCATCTTTGGCCGCAGGCGGCATTTTTCGGCGTCTGCGGGCTGCGTTTTCCGGTATTTTTTTGCCGTGGGAATGACGCTGATTTTTTCGCCATTGTGAACAAGAGGCGCCGGCGCCGCACGGCGAAAATATGTGCGTTTATATGTATTTTGCAGAATAATAAATTTTCCTATTGCGAAGGAAAAAACTTTGTGGTATGCTCCGTTCATCAAAGAGGAAAGGAAGCTGTGGTTATGAAGGCGCTGTGGAACCGATTTGCCAATACCGCCCGTGCGCAGGACGCCTGCGCCGCTTCCTGCTGCGCGGCATCGCATTTCATTCTGGGCATTATTTCGGACGCCGGCTTTCTGTCGGGGTCCGCTGTTGCTTTGAAGATTTTTTCCGTTCACCGGAGGACGGCGCATCGCTTCCCCTCTCCGCAGGCGCAGTAACGCAGCCTGCCCCAGACCGCAGAAGTTCGAGGCTCCGCCAGTCCGGCGGGGTCTCTTTTTTAATAAAAAAGTATGCGCGCAGCCCACAAAACGGCAATAAAAAAGGAGGATAAACCTATGCAAGTCAAAATTTCCAAGAGAATGTCCAAACCCGATTTTCAGGCCGAGTTTCTGGCCGGTATCCTGCGGGCGGCCGCAGACCCCAGCATCATCTCCTTTGCCGGCGGCCTGCCCAACCCCGTGTCCTTCCCCGTCAGCGAGATGGACGAGGCGGCGGACAAGGTGCTCAAGCAGAGCGGCGTCAGCGCCCTGCAATACAGCGGCTCCCAGGGCTACGAGCCTCTGCGCCGCTACATCTGTGAGCGGTATAAGAAGATGATGGATCTGGACTTTGCGCCGGAGGACATCATCATCACCAACGGCTCCCAGCAGGCGCTGGACATGTTCTCCGCCGTGATGATCGACCCGGGCGACGAGATCATGGTGGAGACCCCCAGCTATCTGGCGGCTCTGCAGACCTTCCACCTGTATGACCCCAAGGTGCTGTCCATCCCTCTGAATCGGGACGGTCTGGACGTGGCGGCGCTGGAAAAAGCCGTGCAGGAGCACGACCCCAAGTTTATCTATGTCATCCCCAATTTCCAGAACCCCACGGGGCTGACCTACACCGAGGAGGTGCGCAAAAAGGCCGCCGTGGTGCTCAAGGGCACCAATATCATGGTGCTGGAGGACAACCCCTACGGCGAGCTGCGTTTCTCCGGTCAGGCGGGGCACAGCTTCCACTGGTTCCTGGGCGAGCAGTGCGTGATGCTGGGCACATTTTCCAAGATCGTGTCCCCCGGCATGCGCATCGGCTGGATCGCCTGCAAGGAGCCGACGGTGAAGGAAAAGCTGCTGGCCTACAAGTCCACCATGGATCTGCACACCAACATCTTCTGTCAGATGGTGCTGGCGCAGTATCTGGCCGACCACGATCTGGACGAGCACATCGAGAAGACCCGCGTGCTCTACAAGGCCAAGGCGGAGAAGATGCACGCGTGCATGAAGAAGTATTTCCCCGACGGCGTGGAGTACACCCAGCCCGAGGGCGGCATGTTCCTCTGGGCCACCATGCCCGAGGGCATCAAGGCTGTGGACGTGCAGAACCGCGCCATGGAGCGGGGGGTGGCCGTGTGCGCCGGCGACCCGTTCTATGAGGAGGCGCGGGGCGTGCGCACCATGCGCATCAACTACTCCAACTCCACCGACGAGGACATCGAAAAGGGCGTGAAGATCCTGGCCGATGTCATGCGGGAGATCATGGCGGAGAGCAAGTGAACCATATAATATATTCATGCGGAAAGCGGACTGAATTCAGTCCGTTTTCTTGCGTGTAAAAGTAAAATTTGCTATACTATTAAGTAAATCCACCGGAGGAGGACGAAATATATGGAGAAGATCGCATTGGTCACAGGGGCGTCCCGAGGCATCGGGCGAGCCGTGGCCGCAGAGCTGGCGCGTCGGGGCTGGGCGGTTTGCATCGGCTACCGCGTGCGGCAGGACAAGGCCGAGGAGCTGGCGGCGGAGCTGGCCGCCGAGGGCTGTCGGGTGATGACGTGTCAGGCGGACGTGTCGCAGCGGGAGCAGGTGGAGGCCATGGTGCGTCGGGTGGAGCAGACCTTCGGCGCCGTGTCCCTGCTGGTGAACAACGCCGGCATCGCAGGCCAGTCCCTGTTTCAGGAGCTGACGGACGAGCGCTGGCACGAGTTTTTCTCCGTGAACGTGGACGGGGCGTTCTACGCCAGCCGCGCGGTGCTGCCCGCCATGCTCTACGCCCACGAAGGCTGCATCGTGAACATCTCCTCCATCTGGGGCCAGCGCGGCGCCAGCTGCGAGGTGGCCTATTCCGCCACCAAGGCCGCCCTTATCGGCCTGACCCGCTCCCTGGCCGCCGAGCTGGCGCCCAGCCACATTCGGGTGAACTGCGTGGCGCCGGGGGTCATTCGGACGGACATGCTGGATGAATTGCCGCCGGAGCTGCTGCCGCAGTTGGCGGAGCAGACGCCCATGGGTCGGCTGGGCACGCCGGCGGATATTGCGGCGGCGGTGGCATTTCTGGCCTCCCCCGAGGCGGATTTCATCACCGGCCAGGTGCTCACCTGCGACGGGGGATTTATTCTTTGAAAAAAATTTGAGGAGATGTTGCCTTCCACTGGGCAACATCTCCGTTATTTTATGCTTAAAGTGGGAGCGGCAGAGTGCGCAGCATCACGCGGCCGAAGCAGGTGAGGCTGCGGCCGCTGCCGGCGGTGAACACCTGGTCGGCATCGCTGCGGCGGCGATTCAGGGAAAACAGGTAGACGCTGCCCAGAGGATCCCGATAGTACTGCTTGCAAAGCATGTCGCCGTCTACGCAGAAGATGCCCACGTCGCCGGCGCGCAGGGGGTCGTGGTTCACATACACCACGGACTCGTCGCAGATGTACGGCTCCATGCTGTCGCCCTGGATCCGCACGGCCAGCTCTGCGCCGGGCGGCACTTGCCCCTTCACGGGCAGCAGCTCATAGTCCTCCCCGAACACCGGTGCGGCATAGCCTGCCGCTGCCGGCGAGCGGTACAGCGGAATGGTGCGTATCTCCGCGGCGGGGCGATCCTGCTCCGCCTCCGCCTGCATCAGCCCCAGCGCATCCAGCATGACGCACAGGGCCTGCCGGCCGGTCAGCCCCAGTTCGCGGTATTTTTGGAGCAGGGACTGCTCCTCGGAGCTGACGTCCTTCCCCGCCCGACCGGCGGCGTAAAAGTCGCGGTACAGGTAGTTCGGCTCCACCTGCAGCGCGTCGAACAGCTGCCGCAGCACGCTCTCCTTGGGCGCGCTGACGCCGGTTTCGTAGTTGCCCACCGCCGAGGCCGTCACCCCCAGCTTCTTTGCCAGATCCTCTCGGCTGTAGCCCAGCTCCTTGCGCCGCCTGCGCAGCTGCTCGCCAAATCCCATAGTCCGCCCTCCCGACAGTTTTCGACTTTCTTCGACATTCTTAGGCTCAGTGTACGACACTTTCTTGTTTTTGTCAACCGGAAAATACAAGAAACTTGTGAAAATGGTATTGACATTACACAAATCTTGTGATATTGTAGGGGACGAGCCAAGAAACTTGTAATAATGAGGAAAAAACAGCAAAAAAAGAGCGCCCCTGCAAAGGGCGGTGCGGCGGAGGGAAATGGCCGGCGAAAAGGGAGCCTGAAGAAGTAAAAATCGACAAAACCCTTGCGAGCTTTGTCGATTTTTGGTGGGGGATGGTGGATTCGAACCACCGAAGGCATCGCCAGCAGATTTACAGTCTGTCCCCTTTGGCCACTCGGGAAATCCCCCATATTTTGTATGAAATTGGAGCTGGTGGACGGATTCGAACCCCCGACCTGCTGATTACAAATCAGCTGCTCTACCAGCTGAGCTACACCAGCACAACAACCAGCGAACATTATGCTATCACAAAGGTGTAAATTTGTCAATAAAAAAGTTGTAGGGATAACGAATTTTTTGGAAAACAGGAAAGGAGATCGACAAACATGACATTGCAGCAGCTATCGCAGCAGTATCGGGAGGAGGCGCAGGCTCTGCACGGACGCATCGTTTTCCTGCGGCAGGAGCAGGATCGCTGCGGCGATCGGGAGAGCGCCGAACTTCTGCGCCGGCGCATACGGGAGCTGGAGCCGCTCCACCGGCAGACCCGCCAGCTGGCGGAGCTTACCGCTCGCTACTATGACAGGGGGTACCACAAGAATGCGTACTACACCCTCTGAGGCCTACGACCCCATTGACATCGCCAGCCTGTGCCTGTGGCGGCAGGAACAGTCCGGCGACAACCAGGAGCGCATCCGCCGCCTGCTGAGCAACCTGCCCCTGGCGGTGCAGCAGGAGCTGACGCCCCGCCAGCGGGAGATCCTGCAAATGCGCTTCACCGGCGGCATGAGCATCACGGGCATTGCCAAGGAGCTGGGGCTGAACAAATCCACGGTGTCCCGCTCTCTGACCCGCAGCGTGGAGCGGCTGTATAGGTCGCTGCGGTACAGCCTGTAAAGTTCGACTTGACTTTTTTTTGAAAAGCGGGAATAATGGAAGAAAGAACAAAAAAGGAGGACTGCTCTATGTTCGGCAAGCTGTCGCACAACCGCTGGCTGAAGCTGTGCGTGGGTGTGCTGGGGGCACTGGTCGTGGCCACGTCCATCAATCTATTCGTCGTCCCCCACGGGTTATATACCAGCGGACTGCTGGGCTTCTGCCAGCTCATCCGCACCATACTCGTCCAAAAGCTGGGTCTTACGCCGGTCTTTGACGTGGCGGGCATACTGTACCTGCTGCTGAATATTCCCCTGCTTTTGCTGGCGTGGAAAAATCTGGGCAGAGCCTTCGTGGTGCGCACGTTGATCTGCACCGTGAGCTGCTCCGTGTTCCTCACGGTGATCCCCGTGCCGGCGGAGCCTATCATCGAGGACCTGCTCACCAGCTGCCTGCTGGGCGGCATCGTGTGCGGCTTTGCCGGCGGTCTGATCCTGACCTGCGGGTGCAGCAGCGGCGGGTTGGATATTCTGGGGCTGTACCTGAGCAAAAAGGGCAAGGGCTTCACCGTGGGCAAGTTCAGCATCTCCTGCAATGTGGTGCTCTACACCCTGTGCCTGGTGCTGTTCGACGCCACCACTGCCATTTACTCCACCATTTACACGGTGTTCAGCAGCCTGTTTGTGGATCGCTTCCACCAGCAGAGCATCACCGTGCAGGTGCTGATCTTCACCAAGGAGAACCATCCGGAGCTGCCGCAGTTCATCATGGAGCAGCTGGATCGGGGCGTCACCTGCTGGGAAGGCCGCGGCGGCTACACCGGCCAGCCGCTGGAGGTGCTGTGCGTGTGCCTGAACAAGTATGAGATCGAGACCCTCCGCCGCGAGGTGCTGAGGATCGACCCCCACGCCTTCTTCATCGTGCAGGAGGGCGTGCAGGTGGGCGGCAATTTTGAAAAGCATCTGAACTGAACAAAAAAGGGCGCTCTCGGGTGAGGGCGTCCTTTTTATATAATGTATGTCAGCGGTACGTCACCGTGACCCAGGGGTATTTCTCCTGCAGGTCGCGGAAGATCTCCCGCATGGGCTGGGCGTAGGCTTGCAGCTCCTCGGGCATGGCGGCGAAGCCCTCCACAAGGATGTGCCTCGGCGTCTCCGGCAGAAACACATCCGTCAGGCAGTCCCACATGGCGTCCCAGTTTTCGCCGTAGAAGGCGGGAAAGCCGAAGGTTTCGCGGATGCGCCGGTGCAGGTCGCCCCAGTCAGCGCAGCCGGAGAGGGACAGCCGTATGGGGTCGCCGGTTATGGGAGTGTAGGCGTAGCGGTTCATGTGTGAATGGCTCCTTTCGGATGATGCTTTCTTTTGTGACTGTCCACAGGTCTTGTTGCCCGTGCGCACTCCTGTATATCGCAAGGAGAGGAATGTATGCAAGGGAAACCTTAGTCGGGTTTCCCTTGCATGTTAAATCATCCGCCCGCAGGCGACGAGGCTCGCTGGCGGCGCTTTTGCGCCGCCACACGCACACGGGCACCGAAACATGCCGCCGGCATGTTTCTCTCGCTCTGCTCGTGCCCTTTTCAAGCCTCTGCCCGACTTGACCAAAAAAACACCATCCTGACGGATGGTGTTTCTTTTTGTGATTGCTCACAGGTTTTGCTGCCCGTGCGCACTCCTGTATATCGCAAGGAAAGGAATGTATGCAAGGGAAACCTTAGTCGGGTTTCCCTTGCGTGTTAAATCGCCCGCCCGCAGGCGACGAGGCTCGCTGGCGGCGCTTTTGCGCCGCCACACGCACACGGGCACCGAAACATGCCGCCGGCATGTTTCTCTCGCTCTGCTCGTGCCCTTTTCGAGCCTCTGCCCTGAGTGCCAAAAATAAAATCCCCATCCTGACGGATGAGGATTTTATTTTTGGAGCGGGCGACGAGGCTCGAACTCGCTACCTCGACCTTGGCAAGGTCGCGCTCTACCAGATGAGCTACGCCCGCACAGCAATGGTTATTATAAGGCATGAAGCAACCATTGTCAATAGTTTTTTTCACTCTTTCAGAATTATTTCCACGATCCCCCAGCTGTCGGTGTCGGGGTAAAAATGCACCTGCCACGTTTCCTCGCCCCGCCCCGCTTCCTGCTGCACGGCGGCCACGGCGGTCAGAACGGCCTCGCGGCTGCCGTCAAAGCCGCTCACCTGCACCGTCAGCGCGGAGCCTTTGTTCTGCTCCACGGCCCGCAGCAGGTCGGTCAGCGCCGCCATGCTGGTGGTGTGGACAATGGCCTTGATCTGCTGCGCCGTGCGGCGGTAGGCGGCGGTAAAGCGCAGCTGGGTGTAGCCGCGGCCGCCCTCGTCCACGGTGTAGGTCAGGCGCTCCAGCGCATAGGCACCCAGGGGCGTTTCCACCAGCACCTCGTCGCAGGCCTCCTGCGCGGCCTGAGCGGCGTCGGGCAGGGCGGGATTGTCATAGAGCCACACCGTGCCGCTCTCGTCGTGGGCGCTGATGAGCAGCAGCAGGTCGTTCACCAAGTCCTGATAGCTCTCCGCCCGCAGCACGTCCCGGCGGCTGCCCTCGTAATAGGTGGCGCTGTGGGGCGAGGTGCGGGTGTACTCCCGCTGCAGCAGGCCGCAGCCGGACAAAAGCAGCGCCGCGCACAAAAATAGGGGGATCATTCTTTTTTTCATGGCGCGCTCCTTTCTGCTTTTTGCTGCGATTTAATGGTCGTCCTCAGTCGGACATGGGGGTTCAAATTCCCGAATCACTTCGTCTAATTTGGGGTCGCCAAAAGAGGCAATAGTCTCCCCTACAGTCTGTCCGCCGGACGTTTCAAGCTCCAGATTCAAACCATATTCGAGGAACTGCTTTAAGATTTCGGGATTGTCCTCGTTTTTCCGTCCCAAAGCATAAAGAATGGGAAGCCGGCCTTTGTTATCCCGCCAATTGGGGTCTGCGCCTTTTTCAAACAATATTTTTATGACCTGTGTCCTGTGGTGAAGCGCGGCAATATGCAGGTAGGTCGTGCCCTCGTCATCTCTGAAATCGACTTTTTCCAGCTGACTTATGGCGCGCAGCAATTCGGGGCTGTCTTCATGACCGAGCCTCCGGAAGATCTCGTCCCTTCCCAAATAAGCGTCCGTGTGCGCCGCTTGCTTTTCGCTTGGATTTTTATAGAGAATGTGCAGGTCGCCGTCCACAAAGCCCATTCCCACGGCGCTGTATTGTTTCAAAACGTCAGAATACTTGCCGCCGGCGAGATATTTTTGTAAAAGCGAAGCAAAGAGGGCTTCTATGGCCTTCCAATCGCCGTCTTTTGTGAGAACATAGGGGTTCGTCCTTGTGGCATAGACCTCGCGGCAGGCCCAGTCGGAGCTGCTTTCGTCAAAGGCGGAAGTGCCCACCAGCTCCACTGACCATTTGCCGCCTCCGTCGTCATATAAATTGAAATTGATGGCCTTTATGCCCGCCGGAAGGCCGCCGGCCAAAACCGCATCCAGCCAGCCGAAAAAGCCGTCTTCTTCACGGCTGCGCGTATTCCGGCTGATCCGCAGGGCTAACTTTGCCAAGCAGCTGATGGCGTGTGCCGCGTCAAATCCCATGGGAAACCCTCACTTTCCAAGTGTCGTTCGTGCGGTGCTTCGCTGTTTTACAGCAGCGTCATCTGCTCCCGTCCCTGATCCTCCTCCCGCAGCAGGGCGCCGGCGGCGGGGATGCTGCGCACCCGATAGCGGCTGAGATTCACGATGCCGCTGTCGGCGAAGTCGCACACCCGCTGCAAACGGTAGCGGGGCTTCATGTTCATCACGGCCACGCCCTGAGTAGCGCGGGTGGTCTTGGGCGAGAGCAGCGACGTGTGCAGCAGCAGCGCCCGAGGCTCCGTGCTGATGAGCGCCAGCTCTTTGTCCTCCGTCAGATGCAGCAGCGCCGTCAGGGGGCTTTTATCCGAGTAGGCGCCGGTGAGCTTGCGGCGGTTGGAAGTGGTGGCGTAGGCCGAGAGGGCGACTCTCGCGCACTTGCCGTTTTCAAAGAAGAACAGCAGATGGCCGCTGTAATCCCCGGGCAGCACCATGTCGATGACCTTTTCGTCCTCGTCCATGCCCAGCTTGGTGGGCAGATAGTCCCCCAGCACCGAGGCCTTGCTGTCGGCAAAGTCGGCCGCCCGCACCTTATACACCTGCTGGCGGTCGGTGAAGAACATCAGCTCCGTGTTGTTGGTGGCTTCCACCTGGCGCAGCAGCCCGTCGCCCTCCTTGAACTTCTGCTCGCCGCTCATGCGCAGGGACTGGGGCGTGATTTTCTTGAAATAGCCCTCGCGGGACAAAAACAGGGTCACGGGGTAGTCGGGCGTATCCTCCGGCTCCTCCTCGTACTCCACCTCGTGGCTGTAAATGATCTCGGTCTTTCGGGGCTGGGCGTACTTTTTCCGCACGTCCTCCAGCTCGCCCACGATGATCTTGCGGATGCGGGCGGGCTTTTTCAGCGTGTCCTCCAAGTCCTCGATCTCCTCCTCCAGCGAGGCGGTCTCCTGCACCCGCTTGAGGATGTATTCCTTGTTGATGTTGCGCAGCTTGATCTCCGCCACATACTCCGCCTGCACCTGGTCGATGCCGAAGCCGATCATCAGGTTGGGCACCACCTCGGCCTCCTCCTCGGTCTGGCGGATGATCTCAATGGCCTTGTCAATGTCCAGCAGAATGCGCTTCAGACCCAGCAAGAGGTGCAGCTTTTCCTGCTTTTTGTGCAGGATAAAGTACACCCGCCGCCGCACGGACTCCGTGCGCCATGCCAGCCACTCCTCCAGCAGCTCCCGTACGCCGAGAACGCGGGGCATACCGGCGATGAGGATGTTGAAGTTGCAGCTCACCGTGTCCTGCAAGGGGGTCAGGCGGAAGAGCTTCTGCATGAGCTTGTCCGGGTCCACGCCCCGCTTGAGGTCGATGGTCAGCTTCAGGCCGGAGAGGTCGGTCTCGTCCCGCATGTCGCTGATCTCCTTGATCTTCCCCGCCTTCATCAGCTCGGACACCTTGTCCAGAATGGCCTCCAGCGAGGTGGAGTAGGGAATTTCATAAATTTCAATGAGGTTTTCGCTCTTGATGTAGCGGTATTTTGCCCGCACCTTCACACCGCCGCGGCCGGTGTCGTAGATCCGGCGCAGCTCCTCCGGCTCGCACAGGATCTGCCCGCCGGTGGAAAAGTCCGGCGCCAGCAGAGTGGCGGACACGTCGTGGTCGGGATTTTTCAGAAGCTGGATGGTGGTGTCGCACACCTCCCCCAGATTGAACCCGCAGATCTGGGACGCCATGCCCACGGCAATGCCCTGATTGGCGCTCACCAGCACGTTGGGGTAGGTGGTGGGCAGGAGGGCAGGCTCCTTGGTGGTGTTGTCGTAGTTATCCACGAAGTCCACGGCGTCGCAGTCCAGATCGCGGAACAGCTCGGCGCAGATGGGCGCCAGCTTCGCCTCGGTGTAGCGGCTGGCGGCGTAGGCCATGTCACGGGAGTAGACCTTGCCGAAGTTGCCCTTACTGTCCACGAAGGGGTGCAGCAGCGCCTCGTTGCCCTTGGCCAGACGCACCATGGTCTCGTAGATGGCCTGGTCGCCGTGG
>OLOV01001534.1_pt1 | contig 17915 bp, 14 predicted proteins | sample 1672931 | NCBI WGS metagenome assembly OLOV01 (sample SAMEA3136738, study PRJEB25190) | human gut metagenome | biome: human gut; feature: human-associated habitat; material: faeces | place: Austria | collected 2013
GGCACATAAAAAAGCCCTCTCGGTGAGAACCGAGAGGGCTTTCTGTCGTCCCAAATTCAATTCCAATCTGTCCGAAATCCATTAAAACCCATAAGTAACGGAGATATTCGCGGTAATTTCAATTTTGCCGTAGCTGATGGTTGTGCCGAGACCGCCGTCTGCCACGGCATCCTCTGTTGCCATCATGCTGCTCTTTGCATTGAAATCGGTATTCATATAATAGTAATTTCTGGAAATCTCGCTGACATTTTTCACGGCACCCAAAGGCTTGCCGTATGCCTGTGCGATTGCGGCTGCGGATTTTTCTGCATTTTTCACAGCTGCCTGCAATGCCTGCCCGTAATATTTGCTCTGGTCTGCGATGGAGAAGGAAACGCCGTTTGTGCCGGTTGCGCCTGCCTGCAGTGCCGCATCAATATATTTGCCTGTGTTGTTGATGTCCTTTGTTTTCACCTGTAAATGGGTTTCTGCATGGTAGCCTGTGATGGTGCGCTTGCCTGTTTCGTCATTGTAGCGATAGGTGGGGTATACGGAGGTATACGCCGTTACGATATCGTCCTTTTTTACATTTAGGTCGGTCATGGCTTTTGTCACTGCCGCGGTAATGCGGTTGTTTTCCTTCTGTGCCGCCTGTGCTGCTTTGCCGTCCGTGCTGATTTCAAGGGAGATATCCGCTGTATCGGGGTCTGCCTGCACCACACCCGTACCGTTTACGTTGATTTCGCCTTCAGCCGCATACGCCATGCATGCCGCCCCGATGGATAATACTGCCGCCGCCGCACATACGACCAATCCTCTTGCCCATTTCTTCATAATACATACACTCCTTTCAAATATCGAATATTGGTTTTTATTGGACGAGGGAAAATGAAAATAGTTCCGCTGTTTTTCGTTTTTTTGAAAATTTTCCGAAAAATTCATAGGGCAAAATATAATATTATGCAAATCAATACGAGAGGAATATGGAATAAAATTGTAGGAAATACAAAGCTTTTTCAATGGAGAATTCTCACCATTTCTTTATCAAAATAATTATGTTAAGTTTTTGTTAATATTAGCACTCGCCTATTGACAGTGCTAATATCCGGTGCTATATTGTATTCGAACAAAAGAGAGAGAGAAAAATCAAGAAGATATCTTCTCTTGTTCTCAATCAACACATCGGATTTGAACCGATTGTGCAAATCAATTTTTAAGTATCTTTTGAAAGGAGATATGACTTATGATGATGCATAATTATTTGGGCGACAACTTATTTGATGAAGATTGGGCAGATACTCCACTGATGAGAGAGTACTTCGGGAAAGGCAATTTCCTGTATGGCAAGCACGCAAAACATCTGCTGCGTACCGATGTAAGAGAAACAGAAGATGCGATTGAGGCAGACATTGACCTGCCCGGCTTCAAGAAAGACGAAATTCAGGTACATCTGGAAAATGGCTATCTGACCGTTTCCGCAGAAAAGCATGCCGATAAACAGGCAGGCAAGGGCAAATACCTGCGTCAGGAACGGTATTCCGGCACAGTCAGCCGTACCTTCTATGTAGGCGATGCTTTGAAACCCGATGATGTCAAGGCAAAATATGAGGACGGTGTTCTGGTAGTCAGCCTGTCCAAGAAGGCTCCCGAAGCAATCGAACAGAGAAGCCAGATTGCGATTGAAGGCTAACGCTTAAGTCGAAATCAGCTACATAACGAAAGCCCCTATCCGAATGGATAGGGGCTTTTTTTCAGCTTAATTTTTAATCCTTTTCAAATTCACATGCAATCGGCTGCTCATCCACAATCAGAATAATCCGATGCTCACCCTTGCCGATTGTGCCGCAAAGCCCCTTCCACTCCACTGTTGTTTCCAGAGATTCGCCTGCGGGCAGGGTTTCCGTTTCGTCCCGTTTCCATTGGGACACCCTTGTGCCGATGTTTTCCTTCCAAACATCATCCTTCTTCGTTTCCAGATGATATTCCGCAGGATCAAATTCCACAGCCCTGTCGGAATCGTTTTTCAGAACAAAGGTAGCCTTGGATGCCTTCAGCGTATCCTCCTTCAGGGTCAGCGTTACGCCGTCAATGGTATTCACCTTATCAAAAACCGTTGTATCATCATTGCCGCAGCCAACCAGCAGCAGTGTCAGAATTGCAAGCAGTGCAAAAATTCTTTTTTTCATGTTATGTCCATCCCTTTCTTGTCTGTTTCATTGTCTGATAAAAAGTATAGCATATCCTTCAGACGTTCAACAAGTCAAAATCCTGTTTTCGGCGTATCTTTTATGCGTCATATTTTCTGATGACAGCAATACCGATGGGGGTAGGCCCTGTATGCACGCCAATCGTGCAGCCGATGTGATATTGCTCCACCTCGCCCTGAAAGCCAAGCTGCCGCATTTCCTTGACCACCTCCGCATAAAGGGCATTGAATTCCTCTTTATCATAGCCATAGCCTGTGCAGATGCGGTAATCGTTGATATTCTTATCCTTGAAAAATCGCTTGGTATCGTCAATAAAGCGCTGTAAGGATTTTTTTCTGCTGCGCACAATGCCTGCCGCCTGCAGCTCCCCTTCATAAAGCTGAATCATGGGCTTGATTTTCAGCATGCTTGCCACCTGAATCATTGCCTTGCCCACGCGTCCGCCCTTTTGCAGATAGGAAAGGTCTGCGGTGGTAAAGAAAATACGGGAGGTCATTTTCAGCGTTTCGATGCGCTTTGCCGCTTCCTCCAGCGTCAGCCCGTCCTCTGCCATTCTTGCCGCCTCTGTCACCAGAAGCCCCTCCTGCACCGTCGCGGAATAGCTGTCAACTACGATGATTTTGCAGGCAGGGTATTCCTCCATCAGCTCCTCCGCAATCAGCGTAATGCTCTGATAGGAACTGCTGAATTTTGCAGTCAAGTTGAAATAAAGCACCTGCTCGCCTGCCTTTGCATAGGGCAGAAAGAAATGATAAAGATCCACCTGCGTGGGGGTGGAGGTTTTTGGATAAACGCCGGGATTTTCCGCCATTTCCCTGTAAAATTCCTCCGCGGTGATTTCTACACGGTCTTTTTTATAATGCACGCCATCCATGGAAACATAATATGGAATGATGCCGATGTGGTATCGTTCCTCCTGCTCCTTTGTGATGTCGCAGGAGCTGTCGCTGAGCACACGAAATTTCATAAAAATCAAGCCTCCGATAAGTGTAGGTTATAGTAAAATAAGGGTTGGTAAGGGTTTCGTAGGGATTTTGCCGAAAAAATGAGAAAAATTCCCCTTTTGGCTTGCCCCTTCCTGGTACTTTCTTCTAGTTTCATTTATAATTGTAACCCATATTAGCATACTATTTTCCGATTTACCAGAGAAAAATTAGTTTTACTTTAAAAGTAATTGACTTATAATTAGTTTTATATTAAAATCAATTCATATTGTGTTAAGAAAAGGAAGTTTCTTCCTTCTTATGTTTTAGCAAGTCGAAATTTTATTTCGGCTTAATGTTTCGGGGAGAGGAGTAAAAAAATGGAGGCTGTTACAGGTAAGGCTATCGTGACCAGCATGATGCGTTTGGCTACGGAAATGTCCAGCTGGAATAAAGCGTATGCCACAGAGGGTAAGGTTGCCAAGAGGATAGAGGAGCTGGGGCTGACACCGCACCAGGCGCAGATGCTTGGCTTTTTATACAGTAATCCGGAATTGGATACGGTGTCGGCTTTATCCGCGCGGCTGCATGTCAGCAAGGGCAGTCTGTCCTTAATGCTTTCCAAGCTGGAGGCAGGCGGCTTTGTGCAGAAAAAAGCGGCAAAGGATGGCGATGACGGCAGAAAGATTTATATTTCTCTGACGGCGAAGGGCGAATCGGCAGTTCAGGAAATGGTAGAGCTTCTGGCAGAAACGGCTGCGGTTGTGTTTGACTGTATGGATGCGCATCGGCGTATGCAGATTTATACAAAAGTACAGGAATTATTGGAATTATTCAATACAGGAGGATGGAAAGAATGAAAAAGCGTATTTTGATTGCACTTGCGCTGTGCATGGCATTTGGCACAGCCTGCGGCAAGAAAGAGGTAGAGGAGGAAAAGACCCTGCGCTCCGTTGAGGTAACAACGGTCGGCAAGGGGGATATTGCAAGCGAATTTTCCTATACCGGTAAGGCAGCCCCTGCGAAGGAGGTTTCCGTTGTGCCTACCGTTCCCGGCAAGGTGCTGAGCTTCAATTATGATGTTGGCGATAAGGTTGGTCAGGGCGCGGTTCTCTTTACCGTAGATAGCACCGATTTGCAAAATAACATGCGCTCTTTGCAGGCAAGCTACAATGCCGCAAAGCTGGGACGCGATAATGCAAAAAGTACATACGACAGCAATAAACTCCTGTATGATGAGGAGATTATCTCCAAAAATGAATTTGATCAGATTAAATATGCGTATGAATCCGCGGATGCACAGCTTGCCTCCATTCAGGTGCAGATGGATAACCTGAAAAAGAATATCAGCGACTGCACCGTTACCTCTCCCATGACGGGTGTCATTGCGACCAGAGGGGTAGAGAAGGGCAGCTTTGCCTCTCAGGCAGCCCCTGCATATACGGTTATGGATTTGTCTACCATCAAGGTTGAGGTCAGCGTTTCCGAACAGGTGCTCAATACCATTCAGGTTGGCGATAAAGTATCCGTCCTTATGACAGCAGCATCCGAAACACCGCTGACAGGCACGGTTGCAACGATTGCCCCTGCCGCAGAGCAGACAGGCATGTATACCGTAAAGGTGGAGCTGGATAATAAGGACGGCAAAATCAAATCCGGCATGATGGCAGAGGTTTCCTTTACCATGGCAGCCTCCGATGATACCATCCTTCTGCCCAGAAATGCAGTCATTGAAAAGGATAACGAAACCTATGTTTATGTCATCAATAATGGCAAGGCGAAAAAGACAGCAGTTGAGCTGGGTATCGAAGCAGAGGATACCATCGAAATCAAAAGCGGGCTGAAAAAGGGCGATAATGTTGTAACCAAAGGGCAGACCTACCTTTCTGATGGCGAGGAGGTTACGATTGCCAATGCCGCTGCTAAAACAAAAGAAAAAACAAAAACAACAGAAAAGGGGGAATAAAATAAATGTTCTCCAAGCTTTGTATCAGAAAGCCCGTAACGACTATCATGGTAACGCTGATGGTATTTATCGCGGGTATCGTTTCTTATTTTAATCTGGATCAGGCATTGATGCCCGATATGGATTTGCCTATTGCCGTTGTTATGACAACCTATGTGGGCGCATCCCCTGAGGAAATCGAGGAACTTATTTCCAAGCCAATGGAGGAAAGCCTTGGCTCCATCGCAAATGTGGATACAGTTACCTCCTATTCCTCAACCAACTCGTCCATGGTGCTGCTGCAGTTTGTGGACGGTACGGACATCGACATGGCTGCGGTGGATATGCGAGATAAAATCGACCAGATGAAGTCCACCCTGCCCGATGCAGCAGGCGATCCTATGGTGATTAAAATGGATATCAATGCCATGCCAATCACCATCGGCGTAAAGGCGGAAAATATGGATCTGGAGTCCTTGAATGACCTTCTGGAGGATAACGTAGTCAATCGTTTGGAGCGTATCGAGGGCGTTGCCTCTGCCAGCCTTTCCGGCGGTATCACCAATGAGGTGCGTATTACCGTTGACCCTGTCAAGCTGGCGGGCTACGGACTGACAACCTCTACGCTTTCCGGTCTGCTGGCAGCAGAAAATATGAACCTGCCTTCCGGTGACCTGACACAGGGCAACACAACCGTTGCCGTGCGTACCATCGGTGAATTTACTTCCGTGCAGGAAATCAATAATTTGCCGATTCCCACCTCTACCGGCGCAGTTATTCATCTGAGTGACGTTGCAAAGGTTGAGCAGGTCGAAGCGGATAGAGATTCCTTCACCTATATCAACGGTGAAAAGGGGATTCTGCTTTCTGTGGATAAGCAGTCCACGGCAAATCTGGTTAAGGTCAGCCAGTCCCTGAAGGACGAAATTGCAAAATTACAGCGGGATTATCCCGAACTGGAAATTGATATGCTGTCCGATACCTCCGATTATATTGAAATGTCCCTGTCCAATATCACAGAGACAGCACTCTTGGCGGCAGTCATCGCGTTCTTCGTTCTGCTGCTGTTCCTGAAAAACGCAGTAACGGCAGGCATCATTGCCGTTTCCATCCCTACGTCCATCATGGCAACCTTTGCCCTGATGTATGTGACGGATATCAATATGAACATGATTTCCATGGGCGGTGTCGCGATTGGTATCGGTATGCTGGTAGATAACTCCGTCGTTGTTCTGGATAGCATCTATCAGTATTACGAAAGAGGCTACACTGCCGCAGAATCGGCGGAAATCGGTGCGAAAGAGGTTTCCATGGCAATTATCGCCTCAACGCTGACAACCGTAGCTGTATTCCTGCCTATGGCACTCATCGGCGGTACAACCGGTGCCATGATGAAAAACCTTTCCTTTACCATTATGTATGCGCTGATTGCATCCGTTGTGGTTGCGCTGACCTTTGTGCCTATGGCATGTGCGCTCCTGCTAAAGAGAGAAACAAAAACCTTCGTCTGGAAGAATCTTAAGTTCCTTTCCTTCCTGGATCGTTGGGAGGGCGCGATCGATACCCTTTCCAGAAAATATGAAAAACTGCTGAAATGGGCATTGCGCCATAGAAAGAAAACGGTTCTAACGGTGCTTCTGGTATTCATTCTCAGCCTTTGCAGTATTCCCCTTGCAGGGATGGACTTCATGGCGAGCATGGATGAAGGCGTTGCCACCATTTCCGTAGACCTGCCGAACGGTACGGATCTGGATACCACAGAGGAAACCACCCTTGAGGTGCTGTATCGCTTGCAGGATATCCCTGAAGCGGATGTGGTTTATGCCAATGTCGGCTCCGGTATGCTCAGCTCCGGCACAAACTCTGCCTCCATCACCATGAACCTTGTGGATGCGAAGGATAGAAAGCGTTCTACAGAGGAGGTCTGTGACGATATTGAAAAGCTGCTGGCGGATATCCCCGGTGCGGATATTACCGTATCCTCCTCCGATTCTGCAATGGGCTCTCTGGCATCTGCCGATGTGACGATGAATGTATATGGCTACGATGCCGCAACACTGGTTGATGTGGAGGATGAGCTGGTTGATAAGCTTTCCGAGGTAGACGGTCTTTCCGACGTGGAGGGCTCTACAGGTGATACCGTTCCCGAAGCAAAGGTAACGATTGACCGCGCAAAGGCATCCCAGTATGGCATTACGACCGCATCTGTTGCCGGTGCGCTGAGTACAGCCATCTCCGGCTCCACTGCAACCCAGTATAAGCTGGACGGCACAGAAATCGACGTTGTTATCCGCTATGATACGAACAGCGTAAATTATCTGACGGATTTGAATAATCTGACCGTAACCTCTGCTTATGGTACACAGGTTCCTCTGAGCGATGTCGCTACCGTAACGATGGACGAAAGCGCAACCACCATCATGCGTGAAAATCAGAAGAACTATATTACCATCAGCGCAAATGCCGATAACATGAGCACCAGTGAGGCACAGAAGCTGGTAGAAAAAGCCATGGCGGATATCGAGCTGCCCGATGGCTGCACCTACGAATTCAGCGGCATGATGGAAAAAATGAACGATACCTTCCGCAGTCTGGAAATTGCAATGGTGGTAGCGGTTCTGCTGGTATACATGATTATGGCATCCCAGTTTGAATCCCTGCGCTATCCCTTCATCGTGATGTTCTCCATGCCTCTGGCGATTACGGGTGCGATTATCGGTCTCTTAATTACAGGCAATACCATCACCATGCCTGCCATGATGGGCTTTGTCATGCTGATTGGTATGGTAGTAAATAACGGTATCGTTCTGGTAGACTATACGAATCAGCTGATGGATCGCGGCATGAACTGCTATGACGCGCTGACCAGTGCAGGACCGCGCCGTCTGCGCCCCATCCTCATGACAACGCTGACAACCGTTCTGGGTATGGTGCCTATGGCGCTGGCAACGAGCGAAGGCTCCGAAATGATGCAGGCGCTTGCCATTGCGGTTATCTTCGGTTTGACGCTGTCCACAGTGGTTACGCTGATTTTCATCCCCGTTCTGTATATGTGGATGAATGAAAGAAAGAGAAAATCCAATGCCAGAAAAACAGCAAAGCAGATTGCGAAAAACGCAAAGCTGCATGCGGAGGAGCTGGCAAGGGAAAGAGCTGCACAAAACAATGCAAAACCGGTATAAAATACCGATAGAAAATGGTATAATGAAGCCGTTGGGAGCTTTTCCCGACGGCTTTTTCGTAAACAAAAATTTGATTTCACATAGAAAAAAGGAGCAGAGGGTCTTATGAAAATTGGCTTGGTTCTGGAGGGAGGCGCAAACCGCGGCGTATTTACCTCCGGTGTTTTGGATTATTTTATGGAACAGGATTTGGGAAAGGCGTTTCGGTATGTCATCGGCACCTCCGCCGGCGCAGGCAATGCCATGAATTTTATTTCGGGACAGCATGGACGCTCCCGTGATACCACTATCACAAAGGATAAGCGATATGCCTATTTTGGCTTGAAAAATATCATTCGGACAGGGCATCTGTTCGATATGGAAAATATCTACTGGAGGGTGCCCACAGAATATAATCTCTTTGATTTCGATGCGTATTTCAGAAACCCCATAGAACGGGAATATACCGCCACAAACTGCCTGACGGGACAGGCGGAATATCTGACGGATTACGGCACAGACCGCCGCTATCTGATGAATGTCGGCATGGCATCCTCCGCCCTGCCTGGTGCAACGCCTGCCGTTGTCATCAATGGGATTCCCTATGCGGACGGCGGTGTGGCGGATTCCATTTCTGTCCGCCGTGCCTTCGCAAGGGGCTGTGATAAGGTGGTCATCGTGGAAACCAGAAGAAGGGAATTTCGGATGCAGCTTTCCAAGGGAACAAAATTTCTGGCGAAGCGCAATGAAAAGAAATATCCTGCCTTTGCGGCGGCAATGCGCAATCGCCCCGAACGATATAATGCGACGCTTGATTTCATTCACGAGATGGAAGCGGCAGGCAGGGTCTTTGTCATCCGCCCTGAGCAGCCTGAGGTCAAGCGTTTGGAGAAGGATTATCAGAAGCTGAGTAATTTCTATCGGCATGGCTATACACAGGCGGAAAAGGCGTTTCCTGCCCTGCAGGCGTTTTTAGCGGAATAAAAGCGGAATAAAGGAGAAACGGCATGGAAAGAATTGATAAAATCATAGCATCACAGGGGCTTTATTCCCGCAGTGATGTGAAATATCTGGTGAAGCATAAGCGGGTTGCTGTAGATGGGGAGACTGTGACCTCCTCCTCTCGGAAGGCAGACCCCGAAGCAAGCGTGATTACCATTGACGGCAAGCCGCTCATTTTTAAAAAGCAGCTTTACCTCATGCTGCATAAGCCGCAGGGCTATGTTTCCGCTGCGCGGGATGCCCGTGACAAAACGGTGCTGGAGCTGGTGCCGCCGGAATACCGCCGCAAGGAGCTGTTCCCGGCGGGGCGGCTGGATAAGGACACCACCGGGCTGATGATCCTGACCGATGACGGTGCGCTGGCGCACGAAATACTGGCCCCCAAAAAGCACGTGCCGAAGCAGTACCGGGTCACCATCGATGTGCCGATGACCGAGGAGATGGTGCGGCGCTTCGCCGAAGGGATCGAGCTGAAGGACGGCGTCTGCCGCCCGGCGGAGCTGACCCTTGAGGGGGAATATACCGGCGTGGTGACGCTGCGGGAGGGGCGGTATCATCAAATCAAGCGGATGTTCGGGTGCTGCGGCGGGACGGTAACGGCGCTGCACCGGCTCTCGATGGGGGCGCTGCGGCTGGATGAGGGGCTGGCGCCGGGGGCGTGCCGCCCGCTTACCGAGGAGGAGCTTTTGCTGCTGCGGCGGCAGGAGCTGCCGGAATAGCGATGGGCAGGCAGCCTTTTCCGGGGCAGGAAGGGGCTGCTTTTCTTTTTGGCAGGTTGCACCAAGGACTAAAAATCTTCGGTCGGCCGTCACCGGGAGGACACGGAATATTCATATTTTTATGGTAAATTAAGACGAGCCCGCAGAGCAAGGCGGGGCTTCCTTTGTGCAAAATGATGGAGCCGGTTTCCCTCATTTTGTGCCGGAGGCGCCGCTGCCGCCCTATATTTTGGGTGTTAGGTGCCGGATTTGACAAGAATGAACCCCATAAACTGATGATATTCACCAAAGAAAATCTGCCATTTTCAAAGAAAATAGCAGAAAACTGTTGCATTTGCACAAAATATTAGGTAAAATAAAAGTGTTCATTCATCATAGACTGTGTGTGACAGCAATTTTTTGCGAAAGTAGAGGGGTAGTTTTATGTCGAATCGTTTGTTCCAGGGCCTGGTTTATCAGATGCGGGATACTGTGGACCGCATGATCGGCGTCATTGATGAGAGCGCCACCATCATTGCCTGCAGCGATCTTTCCAGGATCGGAGAGCCGTTCGATTTTGTGGTGCCGGATATCGGCGAAAACAACGAGCTGTTTGTGCGTGACGGCATCACCTTCAAGCCCTTCGGCTCCAAGATGAAGTCGGAGTATGCGGTGTTTGTGGCCGGTGCCGATGACCTGGCCGCCAAGATGTGCGGCGTGCTGGCCATCTCTCTTTCCAGCATCAAGCAGTATTATGATGAAAAATACGACCGCGGCAACTTCATCAAGAATATCATCCTGGATAACATCCTGCCCGGTGATATTTTTGCCAAGGCAAGAGAGCTGCACTTTGCCACCGAGGCCAGCCGCGCGGTGCTGCTGGTGCGGGTGCAGGCCAACAGCAGCGTTTCCGCCTTTGATGTGGTGCAGAACCTCTTCCCCGATAAGCAGAAGGACTTTGTCTTTAATGTCAATGAGACCGATATCGTACTGGTGAAGGAAGTCAAGCCTGGCATCGAAAGCAAGGACCTGGAAAAGCTGGCCCGTTCCATCGTGGATACGCTGGGCGGCGAATTCTACACCAAGGCGCAGGTCGGCATCGGCAGCGTCATCGAGGGCATCAAGGATCTGGCCCGTTCCTTCCGGGAGGCGCAGGCTGCCCTGGAGGTCGGCAAGGTATTCGATACCGAAAAGCTCATTGTCAGCTATGATAATCTCGGCATCGCCCGCATCATCTACCAGCTGCCCACCACCCTGTGCGAGCAGTACCTGCGGGAGGTGTTCAAGAAGGGCTCCATCGAAAACCTTGACCACGAAACCCTGTTCACCATCCAGAAGTTCTTCGAGAATAACCTCAATGTTTCCGAGACCAGCCGCAAGCTGTTCGTCCACCGCAATACGCTGGTGTACCGGCTGGAAAAGATCAAAAAGCTGACCGGGCTGGATCTGCGGGAATTTGACCACGCCATCATCTTCAAGGTGGCACTGATGGTGAAGAAGTACCTGACGGCGAACCCCGTCAAATATTAAGTCCGACTGACACCGAAGGATTCGACCCGATATCCTATCAGCAAAAAGGCGGTGAATCCCTTTGATCGATCTGCAAGGAGTTACCAAGACCTACCCCAACGGCGTCTGCGCGCTGGACGGGGTGGATCTACATATCGAAAAAGGCGAGTTTGTCTTTGTGGTGGGCCATTCCGGCGCGGGAAAAAGCACCCTCATCAAAACGCTGCTGCGGGAGGAAGTCCCTACCGCGGGCGAGGTGACGGTGAACGGCCGGGACCTCATCCGGATGAAGCAGCGGGAGATCCCTTATTTCCGCCGCACCATCGGGGTGGTGTTCCAGGATTTCCGGCTCATCCCCACCATGACGGTTTTTGATAACGTAGCCTTTGCCCTTCAGGTAACGGGCGTTCCGCGGCGGTTTATCCGGCGGCGGGTGCCCTATATCCTTAACCTGCTGGGGCTGGATGAAAAGTACAAGCACTATCCCCCGGAGCTTTCCGGCGGTGAGCAGCAGCGTGTGGCGCTGGCCCGCGCCCTTGTCAATAACCCCGACCTGCTCATTGCCGATGAGCCCACCGGGAACATCGACCCGGAGCTTTCCTACGAGATCGTGGAGCTTCTGGACGAGATCAACAAGACCGGCACCACCATATTGATGGTGACCCACGAGCATGAGCTGGTCAACCGTTTTCACCACAGGACCGTGACGCTGGAAAAGGGCCGCGTGATCCGGGATACGGGAGGTACGGCCCATGTTTAAGAATTCCTTTGGTTATCTTGTCAAGGAGGGGCTGCGGAACATCCGCGCCAACCGGCAGATGTCGGTGGCCTCCATCGGCGTGCTGATCGCCTGTATGGTGCTGATCGGCGGGGCGCTGATGCTCTCCTTCAATATCAATTCCCTGATGGGCTATGTCGAAAGCTTCAATGAGGTTGTGGTCTGGATCGATGACGACCTCGGCAGCGCCGGCACCGAAATGCTCAAGCAGGAGATAGCAGCCCTGCCCAATATCACCTCCAACCAGTATATCAGCAAGGAGGACGCCCTGAAGGAGCTGGGCGAAACGTTGGGCAGCCAGAGCTTTTTGGACGGCTTCGAGCAGTACGCCGATGAAAACCCGCTGCCTGCCTCCTTCCGGCTGAAGGTGGACAGCCTGGAAAACCTGCCGGAAACGGTGAAAAAGCTGGAGACCCTCCCCGGCGTGGAAAGCGTGGAGTCTAGCAACGAGGTGGCCACCACCCTCATGGGCATCAAGACGGCCATCCATGAGCAGAATGCCTTCCCCGGCGTGACGAACAAGCTGCTTGCCAGAGAGGTCAACATCGTGCTGGCCGCCAGTGCCGATGCAGTCGAAAAGCTCGGCGCACCGGATAAAACGACTGTTGTCGGCAACCCGGTCCGCCCCGAGGTCCTGACGGCAGACCGCGCCGCCGCCCGCGCCAAGCTGAACGCCGGGGATCGCACGGTCATCCTCAGCTTTGGCGGCAGCTTGGGTGCCGACCGCATCAATCAGGTCGTAGCGGATCTCTGCGCATGGGAAAAGCAGACCGGCCGGAACACGCTGCATCTGCACGCCACCGGCAGCCGCGGCGTCAAGCTGTTTGAGGATCTTGAAAAGGAGAAGGGCTTTGCCCCCGGCGAAAACCTGATCGTGACCGAGTACATCAACAATATGCCCCAGCTGCTGGCAGCGGCCGATCTCGTCATTGCCCGCTCCGGCGCGCTGACACTGGCAGAGCTGGAGGCCGTGGGCCGCGCCTCGGTGCTGATCCCCAGCCCCAATGTAGCCGAAAATCACCAGTATTATAATGCGCTGGAGCTGCAGAAGGCCGGTGCTGCTGTTGTCATTGAGGAAAAGAACCTGACCGGAGAAGGGCTGGTCAAGACGGTGGAGGAGCTGCTGAACACCCCCGGTAAACTGGTTGAGATGGGTGCCAACGCCAAGACACTGGGCAACCCCCACAGTCTGGACCTCATCACCGAAAAGCTGATGGAACTGATGAAGAACTGAAAAGGCAGGCAGCATTTATAGTGCCCTGCTCTGTATGCCAAATCCCAAACGAAAGGAGCCGCTCATATGGGGAACGACCAGCGCAGCCGCAGGCAGAGAACCGTGAGCAGCTCCGGCGCGCAGAACAACCGCCGCAGCCTCGGCAGCCGCATGGGACTGGAAAAGAGGGAGGCCCCCCGCAGGGAACCGCCCACCGCCCAGCCCCGCGAGCCACGCGCCAGACGCCCGCAGGCGACCCAGCAGATCAACCCGCAAAAGGCCGGCTACCGCCCCGGCAGCCCCAGAAAGCAGCGGCGCGTAACGCAGGCAGAGCTGATCCGCCAGCGCAACCGCCGCCGCGCACTGGGGATTCTGGGTGTATTGGCCGTATTGGCCGTGGGCGCATTCGTGTCCGTCAATCTGCTGTTCAAGGTCACGATCTTCCGTGTCGAGAATTTCGACCGCACCACCCCGGCCGACACCGGCATCTACACGGAAGAAGAGCTGGTCAACGCGCTCGGCATTGAGAAAAACTCCAATCTTTTCGGCTTCTCCACCGCAGAAAAAACTGCACAGCTTGCGCAGCAGTTCCCGTATCTGGAGCAGGTCGGCGTTGAAATCCAGCTGCCGGCAACGGTCGTTATCAAGGTAGAACCGGCAGTCGAGCGGTTTGCCTGCATGTATGCGGGCGGCTGGATGGTACTGAGCGATTCCCTCAAGATCCTGCGCACCGAGGTGAGCCAGCCCGAGGGACTGATCCTGCTGTCACTGACATTGCCTGCGGACTTTGCACCGGCAGTTGGGCAGAGCATCGTGCCGGAAAGCTACAACTCGCTGCTCGGCGGGGAGCAGGCCACCGCGGAAACAGCAGGTCTGCAGGCCTCGGCTGCACAGACGCTCACAGAGCTGCGGGACGGTCTGCTCTCAAACGGTCTGTTTGACGGCGCGACCGCACTGGACATACGCGACCTGAGTGATATTCAGTTTACCTATCAGAACCGCATACAGGTGCGCCTTGGCAGTGAGATGAACCTTGCCTACAAGCTGCGGCTGGCGGCTGCGGCGCTGGCCGACCCCGAAAAGGGCCTTTCTGCCAGCGATAAGGGTGTGCTGGACATCTCCAACCAGCAGAGCAACGGTGATATCCGCGCATATTTCTCGCCCGATGACCCTGCACCCACGCCCACGCCCGTACCGGCCGAGACACCGCCTCCGGAAGAATCGGAAGAAAATCAATAAAAAAGGCACCGCCTGCTTTCAATCGTAAGCAGACGGTGCTTTTTTATGCAGCTTTTAGTGGTGTGTACAGGCTGAATCAGACATTCAGCTCGACATGCTGGCCAACATCCTCGGCATTGGCGTCCAGAACAGGCTGAATAACATCGCGCAGGAACTCGGTGACCTGCTCGGCACTGCGGCCGGTGAAGGCCTCGGGGCTAAGCTCAGCCTCAATTTCCTCGCGGCTCAGGCCGAAGGCAGGATCAGCCTCGACACGGGCAATCATGTCGTTGGGCTTGCCCTCCTGCTTGACAACGGCGGCAGCAGCCACGGCATGCTCGCGCAGGCGCTCGTGCAGCTCCTGACGGTCACCGCCCTTCTTGACGGCCTTCATCATGATGTTCTCGCTGGCCATGAAGGGAAGCTCGGCCATAACGCGGGCGCGCACGACCTTCGGGTAGACGACCAGACCGTCAGAGACATTCAGCAGAATGTTCAGGATAGCGTCTGCCGCAAGGAAGCCCTCTGCCATCGCAATGCGCTTGTTGGCAGAGTCGTCCAGCGTGCGCTCGAACCACTGGGTACCGCTGGTCATGGCGGGGTTCAGCACATCCACCATCAGGTAGCGGCTCAGCGCGCAGATACGCTCGCAGCGCATCGGGTTGCGCTTGTACGGCATGGCGGAGGAACCGATCTGGTTCTTCTCAAACGGCTCCTCCATCTCCTTGAAGTTGGCAAGCAGGCGGATGTCGGTGGCCATCTTCATGGCGCTCTGGCCGAGGCCGGCCACAGCGGACAGAACATTGTAATCCACCTTGCGGCTGTAGGTCTGGCCACAAACCGGCACGACCTTGGCAAAGCCCATCTGGGCACAGACATCGGCCTCAACGGCCTTGATCTTGGCGGAATCGCCGCTGAACAGTTCCACAAAGCTGGCCTGAGTGCCGGTCGTACCCTTGACGCCTCGCAGGGCCAGCTGGCTGATCTGGTGGTCGATCTCCTCCAGATCCATGTACAGCTCGTTCATCCAAAGGGTGGCGCGCTTGCCGACGGTGGTAAGCTGCGCGGGCTGGCAGTGGGTATAGGCCAGGCAGGGCATGGCCTTGTACTCCTCGGCAAACTTGGCCAGATTGGCCAGCACGCCGATGATCTTCTTGCGCACAAGCTGCAGTGCCTCGCGCATGACGATGACATCGGTATTGTCACCGACATAGCAGCTGGTAGCACCCAGATGGATGATGCCCTTTGCCTTGGGGCACTGCAGGCCGTAGGCATAGACATGGCTCATAACATCATGGCGGACGAGCTTTTCGCGGGCGATGGCATCCTCATAGTTGATATCGTCCTTGTGGGCCTCCAGCTCGGCGATCTGCTCATCGGTGATGGCAAGGCCCTGCGCCTTTTCCGCCTTAGCCAGTGCGATCCACAGCCTGCGCCATGTCTTGAACTTGTTGTCGTCCGAGAAAATATACTGCATCTCATCCGAAGCATACCGGGTAGAGAAGGGGGAAATGTAACGGTTGTGTTGTGCCATAGGGTCAAATCCTCACAATCTTTAAAACTTATAGTTTCAGTATAGCAGAATCATTCCGAAATATCAAAGTTTAAAGTAGTTCACGCCGCCTTCAAAGATCGGCTGGTATTTGTCACCGGTGACATTTTTGTAAAGCTGCTCGCCGCTGCGCTCACTGTGGCCCATCTTGCCAAAGACGCGGCCGTCCGGGCTGGTGATGCCCTCGATGGCCAGCACAGAGCCGTTCGGGTTGTAACGCATGTCCATCGTCGGGCGGCAGGTCAGGTCCACATACTGCGTTGCGACCTGACCATTTTCGATCAGCTGGTTCAGCAGCTTTTCGTTGCAGACAAAGCGGCCTTCGCCGTGGCTGATGGCGATCAGATGCTCATCATTGATGTCGCAGCGGCTCAGCCACGGGCTCTTGTTGCTGGCAACGCGGGTACGCACCAGCATACTCTGATGGCGATGAATCGTGTTGAAGGTCAGCGTCGGGTCCTCCTCGGTGATGGGACGGATCTCGCCGTAGGGGACAAGGCCCAGCTTGATGAGTGCCTGGAAGCCGTTGCAGATACCTAAGGCCAGACCGTCACGCTGGTTCAGCAGCCGGTTGACCGCATCGGCTACGGCCGGATTGCGGAAGAAGGAGGCAATGAACTTGGCAGAGCCATCGGGCTCGTCACCGCCGGAGAAGCCGCCCGGCAGCATCAGGATCTGCGCCTTATCAAGCTCACGGACAAGTGCCTCGCAGCTCTCGGCAACATCGGCGGGGGACAGGTTCTTCAAAACCAGCACATGCGGGTCACCGCCTGCACGGCGGAAGGCACGGGCCGTGTCGTACTCGCAGTTGGTGCCGGGGAAGACAGGAATGATGACCCGCGGCGTTGCCAGACGCACGGCGGGAGCCACGCGCTTGTTGGCGGGGCAGTCATGCTCAAGTGCAGGCACAAACTCACCGGCCTTGCGGTAGGGGAAAACAGGCTCAAGCTTGGCCTCCCACAGCTCCTGCAGGCGGGACAGGTCAATGTTGCTGCCCTCGGCCTCCAGCGTATAATCCACGGTGGTAAAGCCGAGGAACTCGCCGGCGGAGGCGTCCAGCAACTCCAGAATGACCGCACCGTAGGCAGGCTTGAACAGGCTGTTCAGGTCAATGTCATTGGATAACTGCAGGCCGACATGGTTGCCGACACACATCTTGAACAGTGCCTCGGCCACACCGCCGTAGCCGGGGGTGGCAGCGGCCAGAACCTTGCCCTCGTCGATCATCTGCTCAACGGTCTTGTAGATCGCAATCAGGCTGCCGATCTCAGGCAGGCCGTTCTTGTAGTTGGGGCGCAGAATAACAACAGAGCTGTTCGCCTTCTTGAACTCAGGGCTCTGCACATCGCGGGTGTTGCCGATGGCAGTGGCAAAGCTGACCAGCGTCGGGGGCACATCCAGCCCCTCAAAGCTGCCGGACATCGAGTCCTTGCCGCCGATCGAGGCGATGCCCAGACCCATCTGGGCATCCAGCGCACCAAGCAGGGCGTGCGGGTGGCCGCCATGTCCGCCGCCACCCGGTATCTCCACGCCCCCAGCAGCGTGGGCAGCATCGCCGATTTTGAAAACATGATGAAGCTGACCCGGCTGTTCCTGGCCGATCAGGCCCGGCAGCTTTGAGAAGGAGAGATCTTCATGGAACTGACTGAAATTCTGTGTATGCTTGATTCCGCCCACGGCCCCTCCGGGGACGAGGGGGACATCCGCGCCGTCATCCACCAGCTGGCCCG
>OLOV01001535.1_pt1 | contig 17900 bp, 18 predicted proteins | sample 1672931 | NCBI WGS metagenome assembly OLOV01 (sample SAMEA3136738, study PRJEB25190) | human gut metagenome | biome: human gut; feature: human-associated habitat; material: faeces | place: Austria | collected 2013
CGGGCTGCCAGCTCCCCCATCGGGGAGCCAAGAAATCATCTGCGTCTTCTTCTGCGCTTGCCGCGGCTGGCGGTGTGGACCAGGAGAGCGCCGGTGGCCAGGATGGCCAGGACGATCACCACGATCAGCAGGCCGAAGATGCCGCTGCCGGTGGAGCCGCCGCCCTGATAGGGCTGGGGATTGGCCACCTCGGTGGCCAGCACGATGGTGGGCTGGGTGGCCGGGGGCGCGGTCTGCGCCGGGACGGTGGGCGCCGCCGTGGGCAGCGTGGCAGGCTCGGTGTAGACGGGCACGGTGACCGGCGGCTCAGTGACCGGGGGAACCGTGGGCGGCTCTGTGACCCAGAAGGTCTCCTGGGTGGGCGCTTCCGTGGCCTGGGTGGGGGTATAGGGGTCGGTGCCGTCGGAGCTGCGGAACTCGATGCGGTTGTGGAAAGCGGTCTCCAGCTGCTCGATCAGGGACACCGGCCAGGGATTGGCGGCGGAATAGACGATTGTGCAGCCCGTATCCCACAGGCAGTTCTCGTCAAACCGGGGGAAGCCACCGCTGCAATTGATCTGGGTCAGATTCTTGCAGGAGCGGAAGCAGTTCTCGCCGAATTTCTTGAAGGTGGCGGGCAGAGTGACGGAGGTCAGCCCATTGCAGCCGGAAAAAGCGTCCTTACCGATGCTCACCAGGCTATTGCCGAAGGAGACGCTGACCAGCGCGCTGTAATTCTGGAAGGCATAGGCCCCCACGCTGGTCACATCGTCGGAGAGGATCACCTGGGTGATGCTGTTCTGGCAGCTCATCCAGGGCGCGCCGCCGGGGAAATCGTACATATCCCCGCTGCCGGTGATGTACAGGGTGGAGCCGTCCAGCGACCAGCCCAGATTGTCGCCGCAGGTCGCGCCCTGCCCCTCCCAGGTGATGTTATAGCCCTCCGCGGCGGCGCTGCCGATCAGCAGGAGCACGCACAGGAGCAGCAAAACGGTTTTCTTCATAGCCGTAAATTCCTTTCCGTGATATACTGTGGGTGTCATTATAGCACAGATTTTTCTGTTTTTGCGGACCGTAATAAAAAATTAATGTTTTTGTATGAGATATCCGCCTTCAGATCCTGACTGAATAGGTGAAACGGAAAGGAGATGGCAATCATGGAGGACCAGAAGATCGTCGCTCTGCTCTTTGAGCGCTCGGAGCAGGGAATGACGGAGCTGATCGGGAAATACGGAAAGCTGCTTTACCGCATTGCCGGGAATATCCTGGGCAATGCCCAGGACGCGGAGGAATGCGCCAGCGATACATACCTGGATGTATGGAACGCCATTCCGCCGGAGCAGCCCCGCTCCCTGGCCGCCTTCTGCTGCGCCATCGCCCGGAACAACGCGCTGACCCGCTATCAGCGGGATACCGCCCAAAAGCGCAACAGCCACTATGACGCCGCCCTGGACGAGCTGGCGGATACCATCCCCGCCCTGGGCACCACGGAATCGGAATATGAAGCCAAGGAGCTTTCCCAGGCCGTCAACCGATTCCTGGGAAAGCTGCCGAAAACGGACCGCTACCTCTTCGTCCGTCGGTACTACTTTGGCGACAGCCTGCGTGATCTGGCCGCCCAGGCCGGGCGGACGCCCCATGGCATTTCTGTGCGGCTGTTCCGTGTCCGTGAGAAACTCCAAAAATATTTGAGGAAAGAAGGTCTGCTTTTATGAGCCGGGAAAACATTTCGAAAATTCTCAGCGGAATTGACCCCTCCTTCGTGGAAGAATGCGCCAAGCAGCCTTCGGAAAGGAACAATATGAACCATTCTACACGACGCATCGCGGTGATCGTCGCCGCCGCCTGTCTGCTCTTTGCCTTAGCCATTACCGCCTACGCTACGGGAGCCCTGCGCTCCATTCTGGGCAGCTTCTGGGGTTCCTATGGGGATGTACTGCAAGACCCGCAGGAGCAGCGCGCCCTGGGACGGGACGACTACGCCGACTGGCTGGAGGGCGAGCACAAGATGGTGGACGACATGCTGGACATTGCCAACAAGGCTGTCCCCCAGGACACCTTCGTGCCCATTGAGCCGGGTAGCAAGGCGGGCATCACCCTGCTCGAAAGCTACTATGACGGGGAAAAGATCGCCCTGGGCTGCCAGTTCCGGCAGTTCAATTTACAGGAGCCTATCCAATATGACATCGACCTGAACGACCCGGCCTATGCGGAAATGGGGGCGCTGGAAGTCCGGGAGGACGGCGCTGAATTCCTGAAATATGGCGACGGCTATCAGACCACCGAGGAAGACCGGGCGGAAATCGCGGCGCGGCTGGAGCGGGACGGGAAGGTCACCTTCGTGACCTGGGATTCCTGGCTCCGCGACCATGTGTACGCCAACGGCGAGGACCTGGGCTGCTGCCACGGCGACATTGACCCGGAGGGCTTCTTCACCGTCGACCCCATGGTGATGGGCATCGGCGAAGTGGAGCTGCCGGAAACCTGCCGGGACCTGCCGGAGATCACCGTGACCCTGAACTACCGCGCACAGCGGATCGTGTACGTGGTGGAAGGGGATACCGTCCGCTGCGCCAAGCTCCCTGTCCAGAACTATCCTGTGGATATCATCGTGAAGAACGTCAACGCAGATTAGTGTTCTTGCCTCCCCGCTTCGCTCCCCTGAAAGGGGAGCTGGCAGCCCGCAAGGGCTGCCTGAGGGGTTGCAGTAGGCACTCACTTCATTTGTAAAATCCCGGGCGAATACGTAGTATGTTCGTTTTAGGTTGTACGGATTCGCCTTGGTGCATTTCAAATGGTATTCTGCGTACCGCGCCTGACCCCTCCGGTGCGCGATGCGCGCCGCCTCAGCTTTGCATTAAGCAGCTGTACGCCGTCGAGGACGGCTACACCTGCTAAACCTTTCAGGGGAGGTTTGAGCAAACATATGATATGTGCCCCTGCGGGTTGTGTCCTTACATGGAAATAGCCCCGGGGTGACCCGGATTTATCAAATTTTTAAACGGAGGTTTCATCCAACATGGCTCAGAAAGTCCAATTTACTGAAACTGTCGTTCGTGATGCCAACCAGTCCCTGATGGCCACCCGTATGGCCTTCTCCGACTTTGCCGACATCCTGCCCACCATGGACAAGGCGGGCTATTACTCGGTGGAATGCTGGGGCGGCGCTACCTTTGACAGCTGCCTGCGCTACCTGAACGAGGATCCCTGGGAGCGGCTGCGCAAGATCCGCGCCGCCATGCCCAACACCCGCCTGCAAATGCTGCTGCGTGGCCAGAACCTGCTGGGCTACAAGCACTATCATGACGACGTGGTGGAGAAGTTCGTGGAGCTGTCCATCAAGAACGGCATCGACGTGCTGCGTATCTTCGACGCGCTGAACGATTTCCGCAACATCAAGACCGCCCTGGAGGCCACCAAGAAGTACGCCACCGCCAAGACCGTGGCCTCCGGCTGCATCTCCTACACCCAGAGCCCCGTGCACACCCCCGCCAAGTACGCCGAGATGTGCAAGGAGCTGCAAAGCATGGGCTTCGACACCATCTGCCTGAAGGATATGGCCGGCACCATGTCCCCCAAGGAGGCCGAGGACCTGTTCAAGGGCATTAAGGACGCGGGCGTCACCGTTCCCCTGGTGCTGCACACCCACTGCACCACCGGCATGGCCTATATGACCGTCATGAAGGCCATCGAGTCCGGCGTGGACATCATCGACACCGCCACCTCCTGCTTCTCCAACGGCACCAGCCAGCCCGCCACCGAGACCATCTACTACGCCCTGAGCCAGATGGGCATCGAGACCGGCCTGAACGAGGACGTGATCAACGAGGTCAACGCCTTCTTCAAGCCCGTGAAGCAGAAGTACATCGACAATAAGACCATCAACCCCAAGTCCATGGGCACCGACGCCCAGGCACTGGTGTACAAGGTCCCCGGCGGCATGCTCTCCAACATGATCGCCAACCTGACCGATATGCACGCCATGGATAAGTTCGACGCCGCCCTGGCCGAGATCCCCGCCGTCCGCAAGGACATGGGCTATCCTCCCCTGGTCACCCCCCTGAGCCAGATGGTGGGCAACCAGGCCGTCACCAACGTGCTGGTGGGCGAGCGCTACAAGAACATCTCCAAGGAGATCAAGAGCTACCTGAAGGGCGAGTACGGCATCGCTCCCGCCCCCGTGGACGAGAAGCTCCAGGCCCGCGTGCTGGCCGAGGCCGGTATGGACAAGGCCATCGACTGCCGCGTGGAGGATGCCAAGCGCACCGGCGCTGACTTCACCGCCGCCAAGGAGGCCCTGGGCGACCTGGCCCGCAGCGAGGAGGACGTGATGAGCTACATCTGCTTCCCCGACCAGGCCAGAAAGTACCTGGAGGGCCGCAAGGCTGCCGAGGAAAACAAGGTCACCTACACCATCACCGAAGCATAAGGGAGGTCACCCAGTATGTTTCTGACTGAAAATGTTACCGAGGCCGTGGAAGCCGTCTCCAGCAAGATCTCCGTGGGCGAGGCGGGCGTTTATGGCCTGCTGGGCTACGCCGTGGTGTTCTTTGGCCTGGTCCTGCTGATGCTGGTCATCATGGCCCTGGGCAAAGCTTTCTCTGCCAAGGAGAAGCAGGCCGCCGCCGCTCCTGTGGCCGCTGCCCCCGCCGCTCCCGCCGCCCCCAAGGCGGTGGCCCCCGGCTCCGCCGGTGAGCTGAAGCTCCACGACGTGGAGCCCAAGACCGCCGCCATGATCATGGCCATCGTGGCCGACAAGATGGGCAAGCCCCTGAACGAGCTTCGCTTCAAATCTATCAAGGAGGTCAAGTAATTATGAAGTATAAAGTGACCCTGAACAACCGGGTATATGAGGTCGAGGTCGAGGCCGGCGAGGCCATGCTGCTGGACGAGTACGAGGCCATTGCCCCCGCCGCTCCCGCGCCTGCCGCTGCTCCCGCCCCCGCTGCCGCACCTGCCGCTCCCGCTCCGGCCGCCGCCCCCGTGGTCACCGGCGCGGGTGAGCCTGTCAAGGCCCCCATGCCCGGCACCATCCTGAAGGTCAACGTCACCCAGGGCCAGGCCGTCAAATCCGGCGACGTGCTGTGCATCCTGGAGGCCATGAAGATGGAAAACGAGATCATGGCTCCCAAGGACGGCACCGTGACTCAGGTCGTGGTGTCCAAGGGCGCTACCGTGGATACCGGCGCACCTCTGCTGGTGATCGGTTAAGGAGGGTCTCCAATGGATATTGGTGCGATCCTTCTGAATCTGTGGGAAGGCTCCGGCTTTAGTGCCATTTTCTCCAGCTTCCTGTCCGACAACGGCTGGCAGTACCTGGTGATGCTGGTCATCGGCTGCGTGCTGCTGTACCTGGCCATCGTCAAGCAGTTTGAGCCGCTGCTGCTGGTGGGCATCGCCTTCGGCTGCATCCTGACCAACCTGCCCAACGCCGGCCTGTACCATCAGGGCCTGTGGGACGCCTTTATGGATCCCAGCAGCCCCATGTACCACAGCTATGGCGAGATCATGCGTGAGGGCGGCCTGCTGGATATCTTCTACATCGGCGTCAAAACCAGCCTGTATCCCTGCCTGATCTTCATGGGCGTGGGCGCCATGACCGACTTTGGCCCCCTGCTCTCCAACCCCAAGAGCCTGCTGCTGGGCGCTGCCGCGCAGCTGGGCGTGTTCGTCGCCTTCATCGGCGCCGTTGCCCTGGGCTTCACCGGCAGAGAGGCTGCCTCCATCGGCATCATCGGCGGCGCGGACGGCCCCACCGCCATCTTCCTGACCACCCGTCTGGCTCCCCATCTGCTGGGCGCCATCGCCGTGGCCGCTTACTCCTACATGGCGCTGATCCCCCTGATCCAGCCCCCCATTATGAAGCTGCTGACCACCCCCGAGACCCGGAAGATCAAGATGGTCCAGACCCGCAACGTCACCAAGACCGAGAAGATCATTTTCCCCATCCTGGTCACCATCTTTGTGGCTCTGCTGCTGCCCGATACCGCTTCCCTGGTGGGCTGCCTGATGCTGGGTAACCTCTTCAAGGAGACCGGCCTGACCGACCGCCTGAGCGACACCGCGCAGAATGCCCTGATGAACATCGTCACCATTCTGCTGTCCACCGCCGTGGGCGCCACCATGGTGGGCTCCACCTTCCTGACTGCCAGCACCCTGAAGATCGTCCTGCTGGGCGTTATCGCCTTCGGCATCTCCACCGCCGGCGGCCTGCTGGGCGGCGACGTGATGTGCGCACTGACCAAGGGCAAGGTCAACCCCCTCATCGGCTCCGCCGGTGTCTCCGCCGTGCCCATGGCCGCTCGTGTTTCCAACAAGGAAGGCCAGAAGGCCAACCCCGCCAACTTCCTGCTGATGCACGCCATGGGCCCCAACGTGGCCGGTGTCATCGGCTCTGCCATCGCCGCCGGCTTCCTGCTGAGCGTCTTCAGCAAGATGATCTGAGCGATATCCCCCAACCCCAAAACCCCGCCCGCAGCCAATCAGCCGCGGGCGGGTCGTCTTTTCTCCATCGTTGAATGGAATGCACCCCGTCCCCTACAAACAAATTTGGGGCTTATATATTTATCGTACAAACCCTTTTCCATAAAAAATAAGCACCCCGGTTCGGAGTACTCAAAATGATGGGGAAGGGACTCTCCCCCGAGCTAAAAAAGTGTCCACTGGACACTTTTTTACCCGCCCTTAGGGGCGGGTCGCTCTCTTCGAGTCCCATTATTCACCTTATTCCATAAAAAACAAGCACCCCAAACGGGGTGCTTGTTTTTTATGGGGTGGATAATGGGACTCGAACCCACGATCTTCAGAGCCACAATCTGACGCCTTAGCCAACTAGGCCATATCCACCATATTCAAGAACGCTGAATGGTACGCCAGAAGGGACTCGAACCCCCGACCTACTGCTTAGAAGGCAGTTGCTCTATCCAGCTGAGCTACTGGCGCATAATGATGTGGAGCGGGTGACGGGAATCGGACCCGCGTATCCAGCTTGGAAGGCTGGTGTTCTACCATTGAACTACACCCGCACAGCTCTGCTTCCCGGATTCAGCTGGTTAATTCTAGCATAGTTTTTCCCCCATGTCAAGGGAAATTCCCGGATTTTTTGGGGAAATATTCGGTGCGGAAACGGATATGCCATCGAGCTGCCAGGCCGGAGGGGCCGCATTGGCTTGCGGATCCCTCCGGCCCCGCGAAGAAAAAGCGAAGGAGCAGCAGGTTATACCATCAGCTGAGGTGTGTTCACGGACAGCCAGGTGATGAAAGCCGCGTTGACGGCGGATACGACATAAATATTACCGCTCTTCTTATAGAAGCCGGTAACCACCTTGGCAACCACAAAGTACAGCAGCAGCATGCCCATCATTGCACCCTGGGCACGGGACATTTCCCGGCCATTGATCGGAGTCACATGGGTCAGGATCAGCTTGCCGTACAGTACGCCAAGGAACAGCACCGCCGGGAGGGCGTTGACCAGCAGCGTCAGCCAATAATTGGTGCGCTCGGACGCACCCCTCAGGCGTACGCCGTCGGCTTGCAGGAACGCATAGACGCTGAACAGTACAAAGAACAGCACATAATAAACCGCGTACTGCCCGACTCTTCCGGCGGTGATGGGGGCCAGATAGGTCTGGAAAATGCGCCCATACCAGCCGGTGAGCCGCTCGGCAAACACGGCAAACACATAAGGCGCACCCACGACCGCCAGAGAAAACAGAACTGCCTTTCCGATATCCGCTGCGGAGGCCTTCATGCGATCCCGATCAGCCTGCCGGTCAATGGACTTGTCTACAAGACGGCGGACGACGTAGAACGCAATGCTGATCAGGGCGGAAAGGAAGAACCACCACACAAAACCGTTGGTGCTCTGGACGTCAAACAGCTTGGGGAGCTTGCCCATGATGGTTTGGCCCTGAATAACGGTGGATTTGACGATCAGGGCGGACAGAACGCCGGGAAGCAGCAGGAATATCCAGAATTTGACATTGGACTTTGCCGTAGCCTCCGGCACGGGACGATTCAGCGAAGAGAAGAAGGGGGCCTCCAGCAGCAGATAGCCCACAGGGAAGATCATGACGCACAGGCTGATCGCCATCAACAGCACGGCCAATTCCTGCCAGCCATAGACAAAGCTGTTATCCTCCAGGACGCCAGTGTTGCCGTCCAGTGTGTCGTCAAAGAAACGGATGATGTTGGTCACGGTGGAGGGGGCGATGTTGGACAGGGAATGGAAGGTGTTTGGGGTATACAGCACCCGCAGACTTCCATCCTGGGCATTTCCATAGTAGGTGCCGACCTTGACCTGCTCGTCGCCGGTCAGGGTAGACATAGCGCCGTAATTCAGCCGATCCTGATGGTATACATCCCAGAAGGTGCCCTGACCGCACTCATCCAGCTTGCCCCAGACGGCCATCACATTGATGCCATTAAAGGTTTCCGGGTCATTGGAGGGAATGCCGCAGCCCACGAAAACCACGCTGCGTCGGGACGCGGAAGAGGCATAATCGCTGAGGATGGCGGCCGCAGCCTGACCGCCGCCGTTGGAATGGCCGGTGGCACCCAGACGGTCGCCGTCCACGAATGACAGGCCGGACAGATATTTCATGGCGGCAAGGGCACCGGAATTCCCCTCGGTGGTCATGCCGGAGCCGACGGTGCCGTAGTAGTCATAGGCAAGGACCACATAACCTCTGCGGGCCAGCTCAATGCTGTAGCTGGCGTAGAAGACATGGGGCGTATTGCCGCCGGGGGCGACCACGATACCGGCGGCCGGCGTATCGGTCGTGGCGTTCTTGGGCACCCACAGGGTGGCGGAAAGATTGACGCCCTCATCCGTCACAATGTTGACGTTTTTGACCTGAACGGAAAATCCGCCGGTGAGGCTGGCACGAAGCACCAGGGCACTGACGGTAAAAACCGCGATCGCCAGCACCAGCGCCAGGGTACGTTTAGACATCTTTTTCATAAAATTCTCCCTTCGATTTGCGATGTAGACACCCCGGATGCCCGAGGCGCGCATTGGGCAGCTGCATGCAATCCGCTACGGCTTTAAGTGTAGCAGCCGGGAGGGAGAAAATCCATTCGAGGAATCGCCAAATTTCACGATCGGTTTTCATACGTTATTCACAATGAAAATTTCATATGAAAATTCAGAAGAAAATGTGCATATTTTTACATATGCGGGAATTTGTCGGGATCCGTGGAGCCACGGACCGTAAAGGTGGGGGCAATATACAGATGGCGGACGTTCTGACGCTGCCTGGGACTTTGCAGGGCGACCAGCAGTTCAACGGCCTCCTCGCACAGAGTGCTGGTCGAAAAGGAATAGCTGGTCAGGGGCGGGCAGAGATAGGGCGCGTAATCTTCATTTGCGGCGATGAGCTTAACGTCACGGGGGACTTGCCTGCCGGTTTTATACAAATACCAAAGGATCCCGGCGCAATACGCATCCGTCCATCCGATGATGCCGTCCAGATCCGGATCCTGGGAGAAGGCCTGCTCCGCGCAGGCAAAGCCTGCCTGGGCAAACTGAGGATCCGTCCAGCGATGGGTGAATATCCGCGCCTTTTCCACCAGTGGATCCGCTTTGGTGCAGGCGAGAAAAGCCGCCTGCTGCAATCCGGCGGATTTGCTTTGCGTACCCGGAGGAGTCAGCAGCGCCAGACGACGGCAGCCCATGTGCAGCAGATGCTCCACGGACAGAGAAATACCGGCATCAAAACTGTTGATGATGCTGTGAATGCGGGAATACGGCGTGGGAAACTCCGAGAAAAGCACAATCGGCACCCCACATTCCTGAATGAACTGCTGTGTTTGCCGGTCAAGCGACAGCATGGGAACCACCGGGATCAGGATTCCGCAGGGGCGGTCGGACAGGATCTGCTCCAGAGCTTCGATCAGGGTCAGCCGGGTAAGATCGACCGGGTATATTTTGGTGGCATAGCCCCTTGACTTGGCCGCGTCCGAAAAAACGGATCCCATAACGGGAAACTGCATGCTGCTGGTGGCGGCGTAGGGCGGTGCAAGAAAGGCGAACACCCGCCGGTTCCTGCCCCTGAGCGTGGGGGCGTCGCTTTCGGCCTCGGCGCCCAGCACCTCCAGCGCCAGCTGAATGGCCTGAACCTTTTCCTGAGAGACATAGCCGCTGGAATTCAGATAGCGGGACACGGCCGTGGGACTAACCCCGGCGGCGCGGGCAATGTCGCTGACCAGCAGCTTTTTTCCGTTCTTATCCAGCATCGGAGCATTCCTCCTTGGCGTAGGGCGCCCGGAGCAGAACGAGCGTACCCAGGGCTGCCGGAAGCGTCATCCATGCGAGAATTTCATTCAAGCAGAGCCGACGTCCCAGCAGCGTTACCAGTCCGTTGGCGGCCACGGTGCACAGTGCCATCTGACAACCGGTCCAGATGCTCACCACCCGTGGGCGAAGCTCCGGCGCGGCGTGGCTCAACAGCTCCATGACCGCAGGCTGCGTCAGTCCATAGCTCAGGGCCTCAAGCAGCTGGGCAAGGATCAACGTCCGAACATCGGTGGCCACGGCCATTATTGCCAGGCGAGGACGCGCATACCGATTCGGTTTCATCGCTCCGCAGCACACTCCTTCCCAATATGATTTCACCGCATTATATCATACCTCTCGCCGCCCGTAAAGCCGGTGACCGCCTGCTTTCAGACTTTTTTGTTGACATCCCCTCTGAAACGGGGTAAAATACTCATGACTATACGAACAAAAAGGAGGGAAAACCATGGACGCCGGCGGCAGTGGCAATATACCGGGTCGAAGTAGGATGCGGTCTGCTTCCGTGGCTGACCCGTTTTAGTTCGGCCCTTGTGTAAATTGCCTCTCTACTTTTTAAAAAAATTAGGAGGTAAATATGGCAGAACGGTTTGAAATTATGGAAAAAGCCCTCCTGCAAATGCTGGAGAGCAAGAAGTACGCCACCCTGCGGGACATGCTCATCACCATGAACCCCAGCGACGTGGCGGGAATTTTCAACGATCTGGAGGAGAAGCAGGTCCCCCTGATGTTCCGGCTGCTGCCCAAGGAGCTGGCAGCGGAGACCTTCGTGGAGATGGAGCCGGATACCCAGGCGCTGCTGATCCAGGGCTTCTCCGACAATGAGCTGAAGGAAGTGCTCAGCGAGCTGTATGTAGACGACGCGGCCGACCTGGTGGAGGAAATGCCCGCCACGGTGGTGCGCCGCATTCTGGAGCAGGCGGACCCGGAGATGCGCAGCTCCATCAATCAGATCCTCCGCTACCCGGAGAATTCCGCGGGCTCCATCATGACCACCGAGTATGTGGCCCTGCGGCCCAGCATGACGGTGGAGGAATCCATCACCCGCATCCGCCGCCAGGGTGTGGACAAGGAGACCATCTATACCTGCTACGTCATCGACACCGATCGGACGCTGCTGGGCCTGGTCACCGTGAAGGACCTGCTGCTGTGCGAGGACGACGACACCCAGATCAGCGACATCATGCTGACCAATCTGATCTCCGTCACCACCCAGGACGACCAGGAAGAGGTCGCCCGGATGTTCTCCAAGTATAATTTCCTGGCCCTGCCCGTGGTGGACAAGGAGAACCGCATGGTGGGCATCGTCACCTTTGACGACGCCATGGACGTCATGCAGGACGAGGCCACCGAGGATATGGAGATCATGGCGGCCATCACGCCCTCGGAAAAGAGCTATATGAGCAGCTCTCCCTGGGAACTGTTCAAGCACCGCATCCCCTGGCTGCTGATCCTGATGGTATCGGCCACCTTTACGGGGATGATCATCAGCTCCTTCGAGTCCTCGCTGAGCGCGCTGCCCATCCTGACCATGTTCATCCCCATGCTGATGGACACCGGCGGCAACAGCGGCTCCCAGTCCTCTGTCACGGTGATCCGCGCCCTGAGCCTGGATGAGCTGCATTTCAAGGATATTTTCAGCGTCATGTGGAAGGAAGTCCGCACGGCGCTGCTGTGCGGACTGGCCCTGGCGGCGGTGTGCTTCGCCAAGGTGCTGTTCATCGACCGGCTGCTCATGGGCAACGAGACCGTGAGCCTTGCCGTGGATGTGACGGTGTGCCTGACCCTGGGGGTGACGGTGGTGGTGGCCAAGATCGTGGGCTGCTCCCTGCCCCTGATCGCCAAGCGCCTGGGCTTCGACCCGGCAGTGATGGCCTCCCCCTTCATCACCACCATCGTAGACGCCATGAGCCTGCTGCTCTATTTCCTCTTCGCCAAATCAATTTTGCACGTGTAATCCCTAGGCTCCCCTGAAAGGGGAGCCTTTTCTTGCTGCCCCCTTTGGGGGAAGTGCCGCGAAGCGGCAAAGGGGGTGGCGTTGGTGACTTTGAGCCGTTACCATTTGACGAACAACACCCCCTCAGTCAGGCCTTACGGCCTGCCAGCTCCCCCATTGGGGAGCCAAGATGGTTTTTGCGTCTTGAAAAATTGCAGAAAATCGGATATGATGGAGCAAATCGGAAAAGAAGGACGTGATTTTGTGGGTTATCAGATCCTGCACCCCCGGGATACGGAGATCAGGGGAATTTTGTTTGACATGGACGGGGTGATCCTGGACTCCGAGAAGCTGTACGCCAAATTCTGGGCGGCGGGGTGCGAATTCTACGGCTACCCCATGAACTACCAGCAGGCACTGGGCATGCGCAGTCTCAGCGCTCAGGCGGGGCAGGCATATTTAAGCAAGCTGTTCGGCCCGGACATTGTATATGAGCAGATCCGCGCCAAGCGCATTGAGCTGATGGACGCCTACATCGAGGAAAACGGCATCGAGGCCAAGCCGGGGGTGTACGCCCTGCTGGATTATTTGCAGGAAAAGGCCATCCCCTACGCCATCACCACCGCCTCCCCGGCGGATCGGATCCAGAACCATCTGGGGCAGCTGAACCTGTATCACCGCTTCCCCCATATCTGCACCGCCCATGAGGTGGCCCACGGGAAGCCCGCGCCGGACATCTATCTGCTGGGGGCAAAGACCATCGGCATTGACCCTGCCTGCTGCCTGGCCCTGGAGGACAGCTATACCGGCCTGCTGGCCGCCCACCGGGCCGGATGCATGGCCAGCATCGTCCCCGATCTGGACGAGCCGGGGGAGAATATCCTGGAGATCGCCTACGGGCGGTTCGATTCCCTGAATGACGTGATCGACCTGCTGAAGCGGCAGGCGCACTGAGGAGGCAGCCATGGAGGTTCGACTGACAAAGCCGGAGGAGCTTGACCGCGTCCGGGAGCTGTTCGCCCTGGCCTTTCGCATCCCCATGAAGCGGGACGCGGAGCAGGAGCCGGATGAGGCGCTGCACTGGGCGGCCTTTGACGGCGACGGACAGATGATGAGCGCCATCACCGTGCCCACCTACCAGATGTGGTTTGACGGGCAGCCGGTACGCCTGGGCGGCATCGGCGGCGTATCCACCCTGCCCCAGTACCGCCGCCGGGGCGGCATCCGGGCCTGCTTCGAGGCGCTGCTGCCGGAATTATACCGGCGGGAGTATGATTTTTCCTATCTTTACCCCTTTTCCACCGCTTTTTACCGAAAATTCGGCTATGAATGCTGCGTGCAGAAGCAGCTGGTCACCGTAGACCTGCGTCTGCTGCGCACCAGCTATTTTGAAGATACCTACCGCCTGGCAGAGCCGGGACGGGATCTGTCGGAGGACGTGTGGGCCGTGGACCAAGCCTGGTACCGCGCCTACAATATGAGCGTGCTCCACGGCCGGTCGGACTACCGCTGGGTGACCGGGCTGGACCCCGCCGCCGGGGACAAGTACCTGTACGTCTGGTACGATAACGGCGCCCCCAGCGCCTATGTGCGCTTCCAGCCGGAGGGAGACACCCTCCAGTGCGACCGCTTCCGCTTCACCTCCGCCCGGGGCTTCCGGGCGCTGCTGGGCCTGCTGCAAACCATGTCCACCGACCGCAGCCACGCCCGGTTTTACCTGCCGGAGAGCAAGGCACTGCGCTATCTGCTGCCGGAATGGTCCCTGGGGGCCGTCCGGTGGCAGCTCCTGTGCGGCGGCATGGTCCGGGTCGTCCGGGTGCGGGAGGTGCTGGAAAAAGCAAAATGCATCGGCACCGGCCAGGTGACCCTGGAAATCACCAATCACCAGATCCCCGAAAACACCGGCGTCTACCGGGTGAGCTTCCGGGACGGCCGGGTGACCCAGGCCGCCAGAACCGACGCCGCCCCCGACGCGGCACTGACCATCCCCGCCCTCTCCGCCCTCATCAGCGGCGTGTGCTCCTTCACCGAAGCCGCCCGATGGATGCCCGGCGCAGAGCCGAAAACCCCAAACCCCGCATTGGACCAGTTGTTCTATAAAAAAGAAATGTTTATCGAAGAAGATTTCTGAGCAGAACCCTCCTTGGCGCCCCTGAAAGGTTTAGCAGGTGTAGCCATTCATAGAATGGCGTACAGCTGCTTAATGCAAAGCTGAGCTGGCAGCCCGTAAGGGCTGACTGAGGGGTTTTGCGGTAGGCACTCATCGCCTTATAAAATCCTGGGCGAATTCGTAGAAAGTTGGTCTTGGAATGTACGAATTCGCCTTGGTGCATTCCAAATGGTATTCTGCGTACCGCGGCTGACCCCTCCGGCGCTGTTGCGCCGTCCTCCTACTGTGTATTAAGCAGCTGTACGCCGCCCTATGGTCGGCTACACCTGCTAAACCTTTCAGGGGAGGTTGGCAGGCCGTCACGCCAGCAGGTATTCCAGGAAACGGACATCCTTTTCGTAATCCTCGGTGCTGGCGGCCAGGAAGACGCAGCCGGTGTCCGAGGTCAGGGGGTAATTTTCCGCGAAGGCGGTGCCGTTCAGGCGGATGGCCACGGGGACGCCGCCGCGCTCGATCACGTCGTATTTCGCGAGCTGCTCGTCGGAGAGGGCCAGACGCAGGTCCAGCACCACCTCCTGCTCTATAAAATGATCCAGGGACGGCTCGTCTGTAATGATGTAGTCCAGCGTCCGGGCGGCGATCATGCTGGCAACCATCATGAACGACGCCGCGTCGCTCTGGCTCAGGGCCCCGGATTCAAAATCCAGGTACCGGGCCTCCACCAGATCCACCCGGGTATCGCCGTCCCCGCCGCAGTAGTCGAAATAGCCCTGCTGCAAATGGGCGTAGCCCTCGGCAGTGGTGGAATTGTTGATGAAGATGCCGGAGATCAGCACCTCCTTGCGGTTGCCCGCGATGGTGACGATCAGCGACACCAGCAGCACCGCCGCCACGACCCCGCCCAGGATATACCATCTGTAATAGTCGTGGATGTGCTCCAGCTTCTTTTTCGCGGGCAGGGCCTTGAAATCCTCCCACCCAAACCGATCTCGATCTTTCATAGGGGTCTCCTTTGGGCAAACTCGTAACATGTTCGTCCCCTGCAATCGTGACGGACCCCACATCATTCAACGCACCGGGGTTGTTCCGTAAAGTCTCGGGACGATGTGCCTCAATCGTCCCCTGCATTCATGATTGTCGCGGAAGAGCGGCGTCAAAATCAACCTTCATTTTATCACATGCCTCATAAAAAGCCAAGGGCGGGGGAAAAGATTTACAAAAAATTTTCCCGGTGGTGCTTTAGGGTTGGGCGGAATGCTCAAGACGGGAGCGAGGAGGCATAAAAAGCGGTGTTTTCATTACAATTTTATCGAAAAAACCGAAAATTGAGGTTTACTTTCAGGGGAAACTATGATAGTATGATAGACGGTGGAGGTTGGGTTTCCCGCCTTTGCCACCGATTGTTTTGATATGCGGCGCAAGCTGCATCGTCTACATTTTGTACAGGAGGAAATAGTATTATGGAAACCTATGGCATCGAAAAGTACGGTATTACCGGTACAACCGAAATCATCCACAATCCTTCCTACGAACTGCTGTTCGAGGAGGAAACCAAGCCCGGCCTGACCGGCTACGAGGTGGGCAAGCTCACCGAGCTGGGCGCTGTCAACGTGATGACCGGCGTCTACACCGGCCGCTCCCCCAAAGACAAGTACATCGTCGTGGACGAGAACTCCAAGAACACCGTGTGGTGGACGAGCGAGGGCTACAAGAACGACAACCATCCGATGACCGAGTCCACTTGGGCGTCCGTGAAGGATCTGGCGATTAAGGAGCTTTCTAATAAGAAGCTCTACGTCGTCGATGCCTTGTGGGATGAGGGCGAAGGGCTTTCCCAAAGAACGATTTGCGAGCGGTGCGACATGGGCAAGCAGACAGTCAGCGCCATCTGCAAACGCCTCGGGGCTCGCGACTTTGTGACCGCGCATCCGAGCGAGGCCGATAAGCGCGAGAGAATCATGGCACTCACGGACGAGGGCCGCGAGTGGTGGAGCCAGCCGGTCGAGAGAATGCGCGAGCTCGAGGTGAAGGCCGCCGAGTCGATAACCGCCGAAGAAATCGGGGTCTTCATCAAGGTAGTCGAGCAGTATGCGAAGACCTTCCAAGAAGAGGTGCAGCGATGAGCCCTTATGCGCTTTTGGGACTGTCGGTGCTCTTCGAGGTGTTCGGCGACACATGCATGAAGCTCTCCGAGGGCTTCAAACGCAAGGTCCCCATCATCGGCATCGTGGTGGGCTACGCCGTGTCGTTCTATGCGCTTTCCCATGTCTTCGCTGACCTGCCGCTGGGCTTGGCGTATGCGATCTGGACGAGCGCGGCCGTGGCGCTGACCGCCGTGGTGAGCCGCATCATCTGGAAAGAGAAGTTCAACGCAAAGAAGATCGCGGGCATCGCGCTCATCATTTTCGGTGTAGCGTGCCTGCGCTTGGGGGCGATGTAAATGAAGGGGAACCCGATTCTGATTTTGTCGGTCGCTATCGTGTCCGAGGTGCTCGGCACCACGTCCATGAAGCTGTCGGAGGGTTTCACCCAGCCCGTGTTCGGCATCGTGACTGCGGCGTGCTACATCTTGTCGTTCGTGATGCTGACGTTCGCGCTCAAGGACCTGAGCCTGGGGATGGCTTACGGCATCTGGGGCGGCGTGGGCACGTTTTTGACGACGCTCATCGGCATCATTTTCTGGAACGACCCGTTCTCCATCGTCGTCGGCATCGGGATGATCGCGGTCGTCGCCGGCATCGCGCTGCTCAGCAAGGGGACGCAAGAAGCCGAGGAAGCGGAGCTCGCCTGCGAGCAAGGCTAGAAGGGCGCCTTGTCTTAGGGGCGTGCAAGGGGTAGGGAGGCTGGGGCCGCTTACCCCTTTCCATGTCGTTAGTCTTCAGTATTGGTCCAGGTGGCCAGGCGAAGGAGTTGAATGGTTTGGGGAACACGCCAGGGATTGGCCGGGCTGCGCGGAGCCTTTTGCGCTACGTTAAGGAGAACCGCACGCTCGTGCTGATCGAGTAGCTTTGCGGCCATCGGGGATGACGTGTGGCTTTTCTGTTCGCCTTACGGTCGATCACTGCTACGGGGCGTCAGCTGAATCGCGGAGAGTCGGCGAGACTTTCGGTGGAGAAGATTTTGCGCGCGGCGGCTTCGTACTCGTCGGCGCGGCGGGTCTTTCTCATGATGCGGTGGACCGAGGGCGGGTCGGCGAATGCGTGCTCGTCGTAGGACCACCACTCCTTCATGCGGAACACTGCGTTGCCGCCCATGTCGTCGGTGTAGGACTCGTAAAGCTTGTCGTGGAAGCGCTTGAGTTCCTCGCGCGTCAAACCTGCGCCGCCGCGAATCATGCGCGCGAGGGCGGGGTTGGCAACGATTCCGCGACCGATCATGACGTGGCGCGTCTGCGGGTAAGCTGCGAGCAACGCATCGTAGTCGCCCAGCGTGAAGATGTCCCCGTTATAGGCCACGGGGAACGGTGCGAGTTCGAGCGTCTTGCCGTAAAGCTCCTGGCGCGGGGCGCCGCTGTAGAAGTCCTTCTGCACGCGGGGATGCATGCGGAAGAATGCCCTGATGCAGCATGTCCGGGTTCGTCA
>OLOV01001538.1_pt1 | contig 17868 bp, 19 predicted proteins | sample 1672931 | NCBI WGS metagenome assembly OLOV01 (sample SAMEA3136738, study PRJEB25190) | human gut metagenome | biome: human gut; feature: human-associated habitat; material: faeces | place: Austria | collected 2013
ATGGAGCATGTAGGATAATTCCATTTTTTAACACCACTTGACCAAAATGGTCTATTACCATAAAAATCATTGCCAGTATTTTTAATGTACTTCCCGAAATAATTTTTTTCATTTTATTATGACTGATGATTTCCCGTTAAGATTTACCGTTAATTTTCTATTTTAACATTATAGTTAAGACTTATAATGTCTTCTGTATAATCATCAGCAACGATTTGAATAATATAGGAACCTTTTTCAAAATATAAAGTTTGTAAATCATTCAACTCTTGACCATCTAATTGATAATAAATCTTATTGTCTTTATCTGCAATGGTAATATGAAGTTTACCGTTGTCAACAGTCCCTTTTACTTATATATCAAGTTTAATTTTTCCCGAAATCGAGGTAACCAATTCTTTAAGATATTATAGATTTATTTGCCTTATTTGTGCATCCTTTTTAGGACTATATGGTCTTTTAATTGGGTTTTTAGTCTTTTTAACAGATCTTATTAGTACAAAATCAATAGGTTACCCCTATATGTTTCCCCTACTTCCTTTTGATAAGACCTATACTAAAGAAACATTATTTAAAATGCATAATAACAAAAGAAGTGAACTTTTATCAAGTAACTTTACAAAGGAGAAATCATGGTCATCTTTTTTGACGTTGACGGGACCATTATCGATGGCCGCGACCAGGTCATTCCCGATTCCGCCATCCGGGCGGTGGAAAAATTGAAGGAAAACGGTCATGTGGCCATTGTCAATACCGGCCGTCCCTACCTTCAGATCGATCATCGGGTGATGAATATGGCCTTTCGCGGCTTTGCCTGCGCCTGCGGCATGGAGGTGCTGCTGGACGGGAAATTTCTGACCCGCGTCAAGCCCACCCTGGCCCTACGGCGGCGGAGCGTGGAGTGCTCCCGGAAATACGACATGCACTCCTTCTATGAAACGCCGGATGGGGGCATTCTGCTGGATGAAAACTCCTTCCACCCCATCATGTCCCGGGAGGTGGAGCGGCTGCGGCGGGCGGGCTCCCCCATTCACGAGCTGGCCCGGGAGGGCCAGCCGGACTTCGTGAAGTTCGTCACCTATGCCGGTGAACACGGGGACGTGGCCGCCTTCAAGGCGGAAATGGGCCGGGATTACACCGTCATCGACCGGGAGGACGGCATGTATGAGCTGGTGCTGAAGGGCTATACCAAAGCCGCCGGCATGCAGCGCATCCTGGATCATCTGGGTGTCGCGCCGCAGGACACCTGCGCCATCGGCGACAGCAACAACGACATCCCCATGTTCCGCTTTGCCGCCCACAGCGCGTGCATGGGCGGCGGCTCTGAGGACGCCAAACGGGCCGCCGAATTTGTCACCGCCCCGGTGCTGGAGGACGGCATTGAAAAGGCACTGGCCCATTTTGGACTGATTTAAAACAAAGGAGAGAGCAGGTATGATCGCAAGGACGCCCCCCATGGGCTGGAACAGCTGGGACTGCTATGGCCCGGCGGTCACAGAGCAGATCGTCCGCCGGAACGCGGAATTCATGGCCTCGCACCTGAAACGCTGCGGCTGGGAGTACATCGTTGTGGACATTCAGTGGTATGAGCCGACCGCCGTCAGCCACCACTACAACCCCTTTGCCGAGCTGTGCATGGATGAATATTCCCGGCTCCTCCCCGCCGAAAACCGCTTTCCCTCCGCCGCCGGAGGAAAGGGCTTCGCGCCGCTGGCGGAGTATGTGCATTCCCTGGGGCTGAAATTCGGCATTCACATTATGCGTGGCATCCCTCGCCAGGCCGTCCACCGCAATACAAAAATCAAGGGCAGCGCCAGAACCGCCCGGGAAATTGCCAAGCGAAACAGCATCTGCCAGTGGAATACGGATATGTACGGCGTGGACGCGGCCAAGGACGGCGCAAGGGAATATTACGCCAGTCTCTTCGAGCTGTACGCCTCCTGGGGTGTGGACTTTATCAAGTGTGACGACATCTGCCGGGAGTTGCCCCAGGAAGAGGCGGAGCTGATGCTGCTGAGCGACTGCTTAAAGCACTGCGGCCGGGATATGGTGCTCAGCCTTTCCCCCGGCCCGGCGCTGCTGGAAAAGGCGGAGCTTTACAAGCAGGCCGCCAACATGTGGCGCATTACCGACGACTTCTGGGACGATTGGGCACTGCTGTACGCCATGTTTGAGCGGGCGGAAAAATGGTGCACCCATGCAGGTCCCGGCCACTGGCCGGACGCGGATATGCTGCCCATCGGCCCCATCCGCCAGACCGAGGGGCAGAGCAACCGCACCAAATTCACCCACGATGAGCAGCGCACCATGCTCACCCTTTGGAGCATTTTCCGTTCCCCCCTTATCATCGGCGGCGACATGACCGGCTTTGACGCATTCACCATGGAGCTGGTCACCAATCAGCGCGTTCTTGCCATGCACCGTTCCTCCCGTCATGCCCACCAGGTTTGGCGCAGGCACATCGGCGGCACCGAGTTCATTCTCTGGACGTCCGTATGCGCCGACGGCGGGCAGTATGCCGCCGTCTTCAACGCAGGCGGCGACCCCGGCACCGTTTCCGTTCCGCTCATCGACCTGGAGGCCGAGAACGCCGCCCAGGCCGAATCCCTGTGGACCGGGGAAGTTTTCCCCCTCCGCGGTTCCCTGGAGGTCCCCCTCCCCGCCCACGGGGCAGCAGCCTTCCGCCTGATGTGATCGGTTCGCTCACAGGGTGCAAAAATGTAAGGAATCCCCATGGGCCGCGGCCCATGGGGATTTGCTTGTTTAACGGACGTACTCGATGACGACGCAGCGGTTTGGTTCGACGCCGGTGGAATGGGTGGTGATGTTGTCCATGTCTTGAAGGGCGGCATGGATGACATGACGCTCATAGGCGTTCATCGGCTCCAGGGTGGTGCGGCGGCGCATTTTCAGCACCTGCTGGGCCTTCTTCACCGCGTAGCGGCGCAGGCTCTCCTCCCGCTTCTCCCGGTAGCTCTCGGCATCCACATTGATGCGGACACGGCCCTCAACGCCCCGGTTGATGGAATAATTGGCCAGGTGCTGAATGGCGTCCAGAGTGTCGCCCCGGCGGCCAATCAGGTAACCCAGATCCTCACCCACCAGCTCCACCTGGTATGTATTGCCATCTTCCTTCCAGCAGTGGGGCACGGCCTTGGAATCCATGCGTTCCAGCAGGCCCGCAATGAAGGTCTCGATCTTTTCCTCCACGCTGCCCGGCTCGGCAGGGGCGTACACCTTCGGCTCCTTGGGAGCCTTGGGGGCCTGGGGCTTTTTCTCCCTGGGCTCTCTGGGCTCACGGGGAGGACGCTCCCGGCGCTCGGGCTTGCTCTGGGGCTCAGCAGGCTCGCTCTTCGCCTCCGGCTCCGCTTTGGGCTGGGGCGCGGGGGCGGGCTGGGGCTGCTCGGGCTTGGGCTCCGGCTTCTTGGGGGGCTTGGGCTTGGAGCGGGAGGCGGCGGACAGGGCCACCTTCGGTGCCTCGGGGGCAGGATCGGGCACCTGGTAGGTCACCTCGATCTTGGCAGGCTGGGCGCCGATGCCCAGGAAGCCGGATTTGGGCATCTGAACCACCTGATAGGAGAAGCTGTCGGCATCCAGACCCAGCTGGGCGGAAGCGTTGGCCTTTGCCTCATCAATGGTCTTGCCTGTGATAATGCTTTTCTTTTCCATGGATCATTCCTCCGTTTGATTGGAAGCGTAGCGGTTGGGATCGTAGTTGCGGCCCTTGCAGTAGGGGCGGTCGGCAATGCCGGACATGGTCTCGGTCTGGCTTTCTTCCTCTTCCGTTACCAGGCCCTTTCTGGCGGCATATTCCCTGGCAGCGGCGGAGCGCTCGGCTTCCTCCTGCTCGCGCTGCTTCTTCTGCATCTTTTTCTTGCTGGTGTTTTCGGTGATGCCGTCGGGGTTGGCGGCCCGGCGCTCGGCCCGCTGCTGCTCTTTCTCGGCCTCGATGCGGTCCTGCTCCAGGCGGCGCTTCAGCCGCTCGGCATCCTCGGCATCATACTGGGTGCGGTACTTCTTGGTCAGCAGCACATCCTCGATGGTGCGCACCACGCCGCCGATCAGCCAGTACAGCGACAGGGAGGCGGGCACAGTGAAGCCGATCCACAGCATCATCAGCGGCATGGTATACATCATGACCTTGCCGGTCTGGGCGGCCTGGGAATTCTGGGCGGTCTCCTTGTCCTGGATGCCGTCCTTATTGGTAACCACGGAGTCGTTCATCTTCTGGTTGATCCACATGGTGACCACCTGGTTGCCGGCAGACAGCAGCGCCAGCAGGAACAGGCCCACGTTGGGCCAGGTCCAGAAGGTGGAGGCAAACACGTTAAAGGGCGGGATCAGGCCCAGGTTGCAGCCCAGGAAACCGAAGTTGACACCGTTCAGCACGGTATCACTGATGGTGGGGATGGCCTCCTTCAGCACGTCGGCATACTGGGGGATCAGCTGGGCGGCGGTGATCTGATTGTAATAGGCGTTGGAGCCAAAAGCCTCGGGGGCGGCAGTTTTCAGCACGTCCACGATCTGGTTGGCCGTCTCCAAGCTCTCATGGAGCATGTACACCAGGGGCTGACGCACCACGGTATACAGGGGGATGATGATCAGCATGGGCACCAGGCTCCACAGGCAGCCGCCGCCCATGGATACGCCCTCTTCCTTGTACATAGCCTGAATGGCCGCGTTCTGGCGCTGGGGATCGTCGGCATAGCGGCGCTGGATCTCCTGCATCCGGGGCTGAAGGCGGGACATCTTCATCATGCTCTTCTTGGATTTGGCCGTCATGGGCAGCATCACCAGCTGCACGATGACGGAGAACAGGATCAGCGCGATACCATAGTTGTTGGTAAACTGATACAGCCAGCCCATCAGATAGCCGAAGGGGACCTGGATGATATCAGCAAGGGAGAACAGGAACATGGACTTTCCTCCTTATTCTTTGAAGTCATTGCTTCATGGGACGGGGTCATAAAAGTCCCCATGGTAAAACGGGTGGCATTTGGCGATCCGCTTGATCGCCAGCCAGCCGCCGCGGATTGCCCCGTAGCGGCGTATCGCCTCATAGGCATAGGCCGAGCAGGTGGGGCGGAACCGGCACCGGGGCGGAAATGCGGGGGAAATGTTCTTCTGATAAAATCGGATCAGGCACAGCAATGCTCTTTTCACGGCTGCTCACCCGCCTCCCGCAGGATCCCGGCCTTGGCGGCCAGGTTCAGGTAGCTTGCCGTCAGGCGCTGAAAGGGGGCCTCCACCGCACGGGTGCGGGCCACCACCACAATGTCCCAGCCGGGCTGGAACCGCTGCTCATTCAGCCGGTAGATCTCCCGCAGGCGGCGGCGGGTACGGTTGCGGTACACCGCGTGACCCAGCTTTTTCCCCACAGTGATGCCCACCCGGTTGATCCCCTGGCGGTTTCTGCGGGCGTAGAGCACCAGATACGAATCAGCCACGCCGGAGGTATGGTACAGCCGCCGGAAAATATGATTGAGCTTCAGACTGGTGGAATACTTCATAGCGCCAACTCCAAAATTCGACTGTCGCCTCCGGGGCACGCGTGTCAGCCCCCATAAAAAAGGGAGCGGGGCGAATACCTTTCACCCCGCTTTTGCTCCCATTTCGCTCAGAGCAACATTCCCACACCGGGGTGCCCAATGCTCATCAAGCGGACAGAACCTTGCGGCCCTTCGCACGGCGGCGGGCAAGAACCTTACGACCGTTGGAAGAAGCCATTCTCTGACGGAAACCATGCACCTTGGAACGGTGACGTCTGCTGGGCTGATAGGTACGCTTCATAAAAGATACACCTCCTTGCTGAACTTCATATGCTCGACAGCCCACTGGGCCGCAGCAACGCACAATTACTGACTTTCACAGTCATGCCAGAGTATTATAACCGAAAAAGGGCAGCAGGTCAACACATTTTTTCATTTTTTGCCGGTTACTGCTTCCGCCACACCATTTTGTTCACCACACCGGTGTAGCTCTGAATGAGCCTGACCACCTTGTCGGATACGTTCTCGTCGGTGTAGTCCGGCACGGGAATGCCCAGGTCGCCATTGCGGTTCATCTCCACCGCCACGTCCACAGCCTGGAGCAGGCTGCCGCCCTCGATGCCCGCCAGGACGAAGCAGCCCTTGTCCAGCGCCTCAGGACGCTCGGTGCTGGTGCGGATGCACACCGCCGGGAAGGGATGGCCCACACTGGTGAAGAAGCTGCTCTCCTCCGGCAGGGTGCCGGAGTCGGACACCACGCAGAAGGCGTTCATCTGGAGGCAGTTGTAGTCATGGAAGCCCAGGGGCTCATGCTGAATGACCCGCCGGTCCAGCCGGAAGCCGCTTTCCTCGATCCGCTTTCTGGACCGGGGATGGCAGGAATAGAGGATGGGCATGTCATATTTCTCCGCCATGGCGTTGATGGCGCGGAACAGGGAGAGGAAATTCTTCTCGGTGTCAATGTTCTCCTCCCGGTGGGCGGAGAGCAGGATATACCGGCCCTTTTCCAGCCCCAAGCGGGCGTGAATATCGGAGGCCTCGATCTTCGCCAGGTTCTGATGCAGCACCTCCGCCATGGGGGAGCCGGTAACATAGGTGCGCTCCCTGGGCAGACCCGTATCGGCCAGGTAGCGCCGGGCATGCTCGGAATAGGCCATGTTCACGTCGGAAATGATGTCCACGATCCGCCGGTTGGTCTCCTCGGGCAGGCACTCGTCCTTGCAGCGGTTGCCCGCCTCCATGTGGAAAATGGGAATGTGCAGCCGCTTGGCACCGATGACGGAAAGGCAGCTGTTGGTATCCCCCAGTACCAGCACGGCGTCCGGCCGGATGGCCGCCATCAGCTTGTAGCTCTGGGCGATGATGTTGCCCATGGTCTCGCCCAGGTCCGCGCCCACGGCGTCCATGTACACCTCCGGGTCCTTCAGCTCCAGGTCGTGGAAAAACACGCCGTTCAGGTTGTAGTCATAGTTCTGCCCGGTGTGGGCCAGGATCACGTCAAAATACTTCCGGGTCTTGTTGATCACCGCTGCCAGTCGGATGATCTCCGGCCGGGTGCCCACGATGATGAGCAGCTTTAATTTGCCGTTGTTCTGAAACGACACTTTGCTGTAATCTGCCATACGCTCCTCCTTATATTCTCTCCCGCATCCAATCGATATCCTGCTTGACTTCCTTGGCCGGCACCCCGGCGATCACGCAGTTCGGGTGCTCATACGCCCTGCACAGCAGGGAGCCGGCGCCCACCACGCAGTCCCGGGGCACCTGAGTCCCCTTGAGCATGGTGACCTTGGTGCCCACCCAGACGTGGTCGCCGATTCCGATGGACCGGGAAGGGTTGATCCGCTCCATGGTACCCTTGCGCAGGACGGTATGGGAATCTCCCGTGCGCAGCTCGATCTTGCTGGAAAAAATGCATTCCTCGCCGATGGTGATCTTTGTCCCCTCGATGGCGGCCAGCTGAATTTCCCCGAACAGGGTGGTGTGGTAGCCGATCTCGATGCGGTTGTGGTCGCCCTCGATGCAGAAGCAGGCCTGGGTACAGGAGACCCGGTTGCCCAGGCGGATAGTGTTGTGGCTGCCATAGATATAGATCTCGCAGCGCTCCAGGGTGGACAGGTCGCCGATGATAATTTCATTGTCCGTCCCGCCGCTGACGATCCGGCACTTTTTCAGCATGGTAACCCCGGTGGAAAGCTTCACCTTTCCCTTGATGGAATTGTTGAATGGGAGGTGATTATACACGTTCAGCATAGCCGAAAAGGCGGTGTGATGCTTTTTCAGCAGCGCAATCAACTTATCTCTGTCCATATCAGACACACTCCTGGAAGGTATCCGGGTGGGCGGGGTCAAATATTTCGTTGCAGGTCATCACCGTGACCAGATTCTCCGTCTGGGACAGGTTAATGATGTTGTGCGTCCAGCCGGGGATCATGTAGACCGATTCGATTTTATCCCCGGAAACCTCAAACTCCACCGTCTCGCCGGTGTTAATGTTGCGCTCCTGGATCAGGGCATGGCCGGACACCACAATGAATTGCTCCCACTTGCTGTTGTGCCAGTGCTGCCCCTTGGTGACGCCGGGGCGGCTGATGTTCACGGACACCTGGCCGCAGTCCGCCGTGTGCAGCAGCTCTGTGAAGGAGCCGCGGCTGTCGGCATTCATTTTCAGCGCGTATTTGAACCGATCCGTTGGCAGATAGGTCAGATACAGGGAATAGAGCTTCTTGGCAAAGGAGCCCTCCGGCATTTTGGGCATCAGCAGCGTGGCAGGCTGGGCCTTGAATTGCTGAAGCAGATCCACGATTTCGCCCAGGGTGACCTTATGGGTCACGGGCACGCAGCAGTAGCGGCCATTCTCTTTCAGGACTGTTTCCACGCCGTCAAACTCACAGTGCTGCTCCCTGCCCTCCAGCAGGTCAAACATGCCCTCCACCAGGTCGTCGATGTACAATAGCTCCAGCTCCGTGCTGCGGTCGTTCACCGTAAAGGGCTGATCGTTGGCCACCGCCCAGCAGAAGGTGCTCACGGCGCTGTTGTACTTGGGGCGGCTGTGACCCATCAGGTTGGAAAAGCGGTATACCGCCACCTTTGCGCCGGTTTCCTCCGCGTAGCGGAAGAACAGCTCCTCCCCCGCCTTTTTGCTGCGGCCGTATTCGCTGTCGCCGAAGCGGCCGGAAAGGGTGGCCTGAATGGAGGAGGACAGCATAATGGGCGCCTTATTGCCGTGCTTTTTCAGGCAGCACAGCAGATCGGAGGCGAAGCCGAAATTCCCCTTCATGAAGTCCTCCGGTTTTTCCGGCCGGTTCACCCCCGCCAGGTTGAACACAAAGTCCGCCCTGCGGCAGTAATCATCCAGGTCCTGGGGGGTAGACTGGAGATCGTATTCAAAGATCTCCCCAATGTGCAAGTCAGGGCGGGTACGGTTTTTGCCGTCGCGCAGGTTTTTCAGATTGTTCACCAGGGCGGTCCCCACCATGCCCCTGGCGCCGGTTACCAGAATATTCATCGCAAGCTCCTCAGTTGTGCCGGATCCCGGCAAGCTCCTCGCGCACATAGTCGGTGGTCAAAATCTTCTTAACGGTGCCCTCCACATCCAGGCGGGTGGTGTTGTGGCTGGTGTAGGATTCCTCCGCCTGGGTGAGCACCTGCCCCTGGACGAAGAATTTATCATAGTTCAGGTCCCGGCTGTCCGCCGCCACCCGGAAATAGTTGCCCATGTCCTCGCTGCGCAGCCGCTCCTCCCGGGTCATCAGGGTCTCGTACAGCTTTTCGCCATGGCGGGTGCCGATGATATTGGTGCCGGTATCGCCAAAGAGCTGCTGCACCGCCTTTGCCAGGTCGCCGATGGTGGAGGCATCCGCCTTCTGGATGAACAGGTCGCCGGGGTTGGCATGCTCAAAGGCGAATTTCACCAGATTCACCGCCTCGTCCAGGTTCATCAGGAAGCGGGTCATGTTGGGGTCGGTGATGGTGATGGGGTTTCCGGCGTGGATCTGGTCGATGAACAGCGGGATAACGCTGCCCCGGCTGCACATCACGTTGCCGTAGCGGGTGCAGCAGATGGTGGTGTCCCCCCGCTCCGCCGCCACCCGGGCGTTAGCATAGATCACGTGCTCCATCATGGCCTTGGAGATGCCCATGGCGTTGATGGGATAGGCCGCCTTGTCCGTGGACAGGCACACCACCCGCTTGACCTTCCCCTCCACGGCGGCGCGGAGCAGATTGTCCGTCCCCTCCACGTTGGTTTTCACCGCCTGCATGGGGAAAAATTCGCAGGAGGGCACCTGCTTCAGGGCCGCCGCGTGAAAAATGTAATCCACGCCCGGCACTGCGTCCCGAATGGACTGGGGATCGCGGACGTCGCCGACATAGAATTTGACCTTTTGGGCGCTGTCGGGGTGGGTCGCCTGAAGCTGATGGCGCATGTCATCCTGCTTCTTCTCGTCCCGCGAAAAAATGCGGATCTGTCCGATATCCGTATCCAGAAAATGCTTCAGCACCGTATTGCCGAACGACCCGGTCCCGCCGGTGATCAGCAGCGTCGCGCCAGAAAATGCAGACATATGTGTCTCTCCTTTACTGTTTTGGCCGCAATGCGTCTATTATCGTTTTATTATAGCACCGAATGGTCTGCCTGTCCACAGAAAATAAAAAAGCAATCCAAAAACCACGTCTTTTCTGCCCTTTCCCATCTTTCAGGGAAGCGCCGGATCGATCGTCCGCTGTTGGAGGCTGGTCTTGCCGATTGACCCAGCGCCTCCCTAAGATTTCTTGAAGGCCCTTGCGCTTCACCGCGTTTTGCTGTAAAATACCTCTGGTATGATTTGCAAGAGAAAGGACGTGCTTCCTGTATGATAAAGGCTGACATTTCCAACGTGTGGGGAAGTGTTGAATTTGGGGACCTGATGGCCATTGAGAAGGAGGTATCCTCCGCCCACGCCTGTCTGGACGACGGCAGCGGGGCGGGCGGGGCGCACCTGGGATGGATGGCGCTGCCCACCCGGGAATCCAGCACCGAGCTGTCCCGCATTCAGGAGACGGCGCAGGCGCTGCGCCGCGACTCCAATGTGCTGGTGGTGGTGGGTGTCGGCGGCTCCTGCCTCGGCTCCCAGGCCGCGATCGAGCTGCTCCAGGGGCAGCAGCGCAACCTGGGACGGAGCCGGAAGGGAGACCCGCAGATCTTCTACGCAGGCAGCAGTCTGAGCACCCGGCAGTGGAACGAGCTGGTGCGGCTGCTGGACGACCGGGACTTTTCCGCCATTATCATCTCCAAATCCGGCGTCACCACTGAGCCGGCCATTGCCACCCGGGCGCTGCGGTGGATGCTGGAGCGCAAATACGGCACCGACGGAGCCAGGGAGCGCATCGTGGCCATCACAGACCCCATCAAGGGGGCGCTGCGGCAGATGGCCCAGGAAGAGGGCTGGCAGGCCTTTCCCATCCCCCCCAGCGTGGGCGGGCGGTACTCGGTGCTTAGCCCGGTGGGGCTGCTGCCCATGGCCGCGGCAGGGCTGGACATCCAGCGGATCCTCTCCGGCGCGGCGCAGGCAATGGAGGACTATGATCTGCGCTCCTATGAAAATCCCGTCTGGCTCTATGCCGCCATTCGGAATCTGATGTGCCGCCACGGGAAGGCCATTGAGCTTCTGAGCAGCTTTGAGCCGGATTTCCAGGCCTTCGGTGCCTGGTGGCAGCACCTGTTTGCCGAGTCCGAGGGCAAGCAGGGCAAGGGGCTCTTCCCCGCCGCCGCCCAGTTCACCGCCGACCTGCACACCCTGGGGCAGCTGCTCCAGCAGGGCAGGCGCAATCTCTTTGAGACCATGCTCCGCTTCGACCCGCCGGAGCAGCGCTGCGTCATCGGCACCGATGTAAAAAACCTGGATCAGCTGAATTACCTGGCCGGGAAAACTCTGGACGAGGTGGACGAGGCCGCCTACCTGGGCACGGTGGCCGCCCACGCAGGCGGCGGCGCGCCGGTCATCACCATGGACTGCGGCGTGCTGAATGAGGAAAAGGTGGGAGAGCTTTTCTATTTTATGGAGCTTTCCTGTGCCATTTCCGCATATATTTTAGGGGTAAATCCCTTCGATCAGCCCGGTGTAGAGGAATACAAGCACAATATGTTTCAGCTTTTGGGAAAGCCCGGCTTTGAGAATCTGTAAACATATTTAAAATTGACAAAAATATAGTTGCAAATTTTTTCGATTCCTGTTAGAATGATACTAAGCCAGCTACTCTGGCATAGCAAAGGAGGATATTCCGATGATTCATGTTATTCTGGGCCTGAAGGGCTCCGGCAAAACCAAAAAGCTGATCGACAGCATCAACGCGGCCGTGGCGCAGGCCAGCGGCGATGTGGTGTGCATCGAATACGGCAAGAAGCTTACCTATGACGTTACCTACAAGGTTCGCCTGGTGGATTCCCAGGAGTACGGCATCCAGTCCGCCGAGATGCTCAAGGGCTTCCTGAGCGGTATGCACGCAGGTAACTTTGATATTACCCACGTGTTTATCGACAACCTGTACAAGACCATCGGTCACGATCTGTCCGCCGCCGAGGATTTCATTGCCTGGGCCGCCAAGTTCGCCGCCGACAACAACATGGAGATCACCGTTACATTGTCCGAGGACCCCGCCAACATCTCCGAGGGCATCAAGCAGTATCTGTAACTTACCATTCAAAAGCGCCGCTGCAAAATCCGCAGCGGCGCTTTTCATTTTGCTTCGCTGTTCTCTCTACCGCAGTCCGGCCATGCGCATGATGGACTCGATGGGCTCCAGCGGCTCACTGCCCCAGGTGATCCGCACCTGCGCACAGTCCGCGCCGATCAGCAGCGCCCGGGCATCGCCGGTCAGCAGCGTCTGATACGCATGATCCACCAACGCCAGCCTTTGCAGGGACTCCGTCAGATCATCCCCTCTTTCGGCCAGCCATGTAAAGGCCGCCTCCCCGATCTCATCCGTTCTAAGTTCCGTCGTTCCTGCCCAATCCAGCAGCCTGACCGCCGTCTGTACCGCTGCCGCCTGCGAAACCGCGGAGGTCCCGGAGGGGATCGCGTCGATCTCGTCCAGGATGGGCAGCGTCAGCACCGGCTGCACATTCGCCGGCGCTCCCGGCGCATCGGAGGTGGAGCAGGTCACACCGTCCTCCGAGATCGTTACATACAGCCTTTCCTGCGCGGCGTCATAATAGAAGGATGCCTCCGCCAGGATGGTATCGTCTTTGGCCATTGCTCTGACGGTAAAGAGCACCGCCCGGTTCTCCGCGCCGGAAAGCTGCGCGATATCCCCGCCCGTGAAGATCCATTCTCCGGCGTGCAGCACAGAACCGTCTGCGTTTTCGCACACCAGCGAGGAGCCGGTGGTGCGCAGACCGATGGCGCTGATGTCACTGCGCTCCAGCCGGACATACACGCCGCGTTTCCCGTCCGCAGACGCATCCTCCGCCGCTGTCCGTTCGGTGCATCCCGTCAGCAAAAGGGCAGTGAGCAAGGCCATTGCGCTTAAAATTGCCGCTATTATTTTCTTATTTTTCTTCATTTACTCTCCATTCTCTGCGCAGCAGCCGGTATTCCAGGCGGGTCTTCATTTTCCCGTCATGCCACTCGTAGTCGACGTGTTCCGCTTCCTTGATCAGTCCATTCTTCTGCATGACCCGCTCGGAGCCTCTGTTTTCCGCCAGGCAGCCGGTGGTCACCCGGTACACGCCGTTCTGCGTAAAGGCGTATCTCAGCACCGCCGCCAATGCCTCCGTGGTGTAGCCCCTGCCCCAGAAGGCCGGATAGGTAAAGTATCCCAGATGGACAAGCTTGCCCACAGGCGTATCGGCCTCCACCGTATAGCCGATGCCGCCGACCTGCTCATGGTTTCTCTTCAGCTCCATGTGCAGAAAATAAAACCGCCGGTTTGCTGACGCCATATCCGACAGGACTGCCGCAAAGTCCCGCTCCGCCTCATCGAAGGAATGCAGCTGAATGTCCTGCAAATAGTACATTGTCTTCGCATCCATCTTCAGCCTGCAATACTGCTCCAGATCGTCCGCCGTATAGTCCCTTAAAATGAGCCTTTCCGTTTCCAATCTGATCATCTTTTCCATCAGCGTCAGCCCTTTGCTTTTCCGGGCCGCCATCCGTTCCAGTGGATGCGTTCCTTTACATCAATGTCCTTCTGCTTTATCACCGGCGCGTCCGGCTTCGGTCTGCCGATGCCGATGAAGCAGGGCATGAAGTACTCGTTCGGAAAATCCAGCACGTTTCTGGCATATTCGGCCTCCTGGTTCAGCGGAATGCGGAGCGTACAGCCGTAGCCCTCCGCCGTTGCGGCCAAGAAAATATTTTCAATGCTGCACCAGATCGATGCAAAGCCATTCAGGTGGGACAGGTTCTCCGGGTGAAGAATGTCCGTTTTCTGCTTCAGCAGCGGAATTACCACTACCGAGGCATCCAGCAGCATCCGATGCTGCTTGGGCACGGCATCCCTGTACGCGGCCTGCTGCTCCGGGTCACTCAGGTTCCAGTCCTTCAGCAGCTGCGCCATGTCGCTGTCGGAGATCCCCTTGGGGATGATCTGAAGCAGGCTTCTTACGGTCTCCCGGTCCCGGATCACGATGTAATGCCAATCCCTCATGTGGTCGTTCGTTGGTGCCTTCAGTCCGGCCGCAATGATCCTCTCGACGGTTTTATCGGGTATGATCTCATTTTCAAAATCCCGGACCGTTCTTCTTTTTTCAATGACCTGATAAAATTCCATTTTCCCATTCCTTTCTTCTGTACACCCTGTTTCCAAATAAAAAACGACGCAATGCGTGATCGCCTGGACTGTGATCTGCACTGCGTCTGCGCGTCTGTCATTTCAAAACTTTAATGCATATCGAACGATATGCTTCAAGCATTATATACCAATCAGCCGCGCTTGTCAATAGGAATCTCTTCGATTCCGCACCTGCACGACAATTGTGCGGTGTTGCCCTAAATTTGTTATTGCAATCGGAGGCTTATTTCCCTATAATAGAGTAGATATGTTATATGATTAAGGAGAGACAAAGAAGACAGTATGGAAAACAAGACCATTCCCCAGGAGCTTCAGGAAAACAAAATGGGTGTCATGCCCATTGGTAAGCTGCTGTTCAACATGGCCCTGCCCATGATCATTTCCATGATCGTGCAGGCGCTGTACAATGTGGTGGACAGCATCTATGTATCCCAGGTGTCCGAGAGCGCCGTTACCGCGCTGTCGCTGGCCTTCCCGGTGCAGAATATGCAGATTGGCTTTGGCCTTGGAATCGCCGTGGGCGTCAACTCCCTGCTGTCCAAGAGCCTGGGTGAAAAGAATCAGGAGGCCGCGAATTATGCCGCGGGCAACGGCATTTTCCTGGTCATCATCGCCGTGGCGCTGTTCATGCTGTTCGGCGTTTTCGGCGCGCGGCCCTATTTCGAGATGCAGTCCACCGTAGAAGAAACGGTGGAGGGCGGCATTGCCTACACCAGCATCTGCTGCGTTCTTACTTTGGGCTGCTTTGCTCAGATGCTGGGGGAGCGGCTGCTGCAATCCTCCGGCCGGACGGTGTACACCATGATCAGCCAGTCCACCGGTGCGGTGATCAACATTATTCTTGACCCCATCTTCATCCACGGTTGGCTGGGCCTCCCCGCCATGGGCGTGGCCGGCGCGGCCATTGCCACAGTGATTGGCCAGTGGATCGCCGCCGGAATGTGCCTGTTCTTCAATCTGCGCTTCAACCCGGATGTGCAGCTGGGGCTGAAATACATCCGTCCCCGGGCGCAGACGCTGGAGCCGATCCTGGCGGTAGGCATCCCCACACTGGTGATGAACAGCATCGGCTCGGTGATGAATTTCGGCATGAACCAGATCTTCCAGGGCTTCCAGGAGACCGCCACCGGCGTGTTCGGCATCTATTACAAGCTGCAAAGCTTCTTCTTTATGCCCCTGTTCGGCACCAACAATGCCACCATTTCCATCATCGCCTACAACTACGGCGCCCGCAAGCCGGAGCGCATGACGAAAACGCTGCGCCTTGCCCTGGTCACCGGGCTGTGCTTCATGCTCTTCGGCCTGACCGTCTTCCAGCTGGTGCCGGAGGCGCTGCTGGGGCTGTTCAACCCCTCGGATGAATTCCTGCGCATGGGCATAAAGGCGCTGCGCATTGTCAGCATCCACTTCCCCATCGCCGCCGTGGGCGTTATGCTGGGTGCCAGCTTCCAGGCGCTGGGCAACGGCATCTATTCCACCATTGTGTCCCTGTGCCGCCAGCTGCTGGCGCTGCTGCCTGCGGCCTATCTGCTGAGCCTGACCGGCAATGTGGACAACATATGGTGGAGCTTCCCCATTTCCGAGGTGGTCAGCGCTCTGGTCACCCTGATCCTCTACCGGCGGCTGTATCTGGCAAAGATCAAGCCGCTCATTGCGTAAAGGAGCGTATCACATGATGAAAAAGCCGCATCTGCGCCTCTTGTCCGTCCTGCTTGCCGCCGCGCTGCTCATTGGCTGCGTTCCCGCCCGGGCATCCGCCCTGGGCCTTTTGGACTGGCTTTTTTCCGACGATGAGGAGGTCAAAAAGCCGACGGGAGACTCCGTCACGCCTTTCTCCGAAATGGTGTACACCCGGCCGGATCTGGATGAATTGCAGGCGCTGCTGGATACCGTCACCGCCCGCGCCCAGACGAAGAACGCCGTCTCCGTTCTGGAGGGCGTGTATGATTTCTACGATGCCTACGACTGGATCTATACCAACGCCACCCTGGCGGACATCCATTACAGCGCAAACCTGAGCGACGACTACTGGGAGGAGGAGAACAACTTCTGCACCACCGCACTCAACGAGGCGGACCAGATGCTCACCTCCCTGTATACCACTCTGGCTGCCTCCCCCTGCCGGAGCAAGCTGGAGGGTGCCTTCTTCGGCGAAGGCTTTTTTGAAGACTACGACGGTGACGGCAACGGGATTTCGGACGAAAAGCTGCTGGAGCTGGTGAACCGGGAAAGTGAACTGATCAGCCAGTACTATACCCAGGTCTCCAAATCCAACACTCTGCTCGGCTCCTTCTTTCCGCCCTACAAAGCCATGGCCCAGACGATGGTGGACCTGATCCGCGTACGCAACGAGCTTGCGTCCTGCCTGGGCTTTGACTCCTACGAGGAATATGCCAACGTCTATCTCTATGCCCGGGACTACACCCCGGAGCAGATGTCACAATGCCTGGATGAGATCCAGCAGAAGCTTGTTCCTCTGTATGTGGATGTCTTTTACGACGTAGCCGAACGCGATTGCAGCGAGGAGGACACCTATGAATACGTCCGCAAGCTTGCAAACGCCATTGGCGGCACCGTGCTGGATGCCTTTGAGCTGATGGATCAGGCCGGGCTTTACGACATTGCCCAAAGCAGCGACAAATTCAATTCCTCCTTTGAAACGTACCTGACCAGTTACGGCGAGCCGTTCGTTTTCATGAACGCCGGGGGAGACGCCTTTGACCAGCTGACCTTTGCCCATGAATTCGGCCACTTCTGCAATGACTACGCCCTTGGCTACAAAAGCAGCAGCATCGACGTCGCCGAAATTTTCTCCCAGGCCATGGAGTACCTGTCCCTGGTTTACGTCACGGACTACGACGATCTGCCCCGCCTGAAAATAGTGGACAGTCTGTGCACCTACGTGGAGCAGGCCTGCTACGCCAAATTTGAGCAGGAGATGTACCTGATCCCGGAGGAGGAGCTGTCCGTGGAGACGCTCTTTGACCTGTATGAACGCATCGCCACAGACTACGGTTTTGCCAGCGGCGATTACTTCGACCGCCGGGACTTCGTCACCGTTACCCATTTCTTCACCAGTCCCATGTATGTCTTCAGCTATATCATCTCCAACGACGCCGCCATGCAGATCTATCAGCTGGAGCTGGAAAGCCCCGGCGCGGGCCTTGACTGTTACCTGGACAATCTGGACAACGAAGAGGGCTATTTCCTGGCCTTTCTGGAAAGCGCCGGACTGGAAAGCCCCTTTACCGGCGGCTATGTAGACGATCTTGCTCGAACCTTCCAGCGTCTTTTCCGGCAGGAGGCCTCCGGCTTCGACTATTTCACCGCCCGGGAGGGCGACGCCGCCTGATACATATTTCCGTCCCCCGGTGGATACACTATCCCCGAGGTGAGAGAAATGAAAGAGGAAGAAAAGAAAAAGCCCGCCTGGGAAATGGTAGACCCCAAGCCCCCCATCATCCAATCCGGCCCCACCCAAAAGCGCCAGTAAAAAAATCGAGCCTATACCAGGCTCGATTTTTTACTGCTCATCCCTTTGGGATGGGATGGGTCTGAATGTATTCGTCCAGGATGTCCGCTGCCTGGGCGACCAGGCGGGTGCAGG
>OLOV01001539.1_pt1 | contig 17865 bp, 19 predicted proteins | sample 1672931 | NCBI WGS metagenome assembly OLOV01 (sample SAMEA3136738, study PRJEB25190) | human gut metagenome | biome: human gut; feature: human-associated habitat; material: faeces | place: Austria | collected 2013
TGACAGGTTCATATTGACGATATGCACCTCAAAGTGTTACAGTAACAACCAATGAATGGATAGATACACCGGATTGAACCGATCGTGAGGAGGAAAACCATGACGCTGCTGGAATACCGTATTCTAATCCAATTTAATTTTTTAGTAATACCTGGTTTATCTCCAGTAGGTGCTGCTTTTTTACCTACAAGACGATTAATTAAAGTTGATTTACCAACGTTGGGAACACCTAATATTAATACTCTTGTTTTACGGGGCTTCATTCCAAGAGATAATCTTTTTTTATTCATATTATCACTGAGTGATGATGTGACTTCGATTATTTGTTTAATATTTTTATTATTTATTAAATCGGTAAGTATAACTTTGTAACCCATATTCTCATAATACTGTTGCCATTTTTTGGTAATTTCTAAGTCGCATAAGTCAGTTTTAGTCATAATCAAAATTTTGGGTTTGTTTTTTACTAGTTCATCAATATCTTTATTTTTAGATGAGTATGGGATTCTTGCATCTAATAACTCGTAAACAACGTCAATTAATTGTAAGTTTTCTTTTATTTCTCTTTTTGTCTTGGCCATGTGACCTGGATACCAGTTGATATTTGTTTTATTTTCGTTCATTTTTATCACCTTCTCTTTTATTATTATTTCTATATTTTACCGTCAATAATAGTATTATGTAGTTCCAAATTTTAACATAAATTCATCAGAATACAGAAATGCATACAATGAATATGAAAAACTGCTTACAACCCATATTATCCAAGAAGTTGTGCTTAAGTCATTTGATTCTTTTGTTTTAATTAATTTAATTGCTTGTGGTAAGTAGGAAATTAATGTACATAATGATACTATTCCTAATAATACATCTCCTATCATTAATTTTATTCTCCTTTATTTTCATTTAAATATTTATTATAAAATTCATCCATTGAAGAAATATATTTTTGATCTTGTATAACTCTAAATTTTTCATATTCTTTTTCTGCTTTTTCTACTGCTTCTTTATGAGATATACTGCCACTATTATTTAATATTTCTTTTCTTCTAAATTTTAATAAATCATCAGTTGCATTTATCCAATCCTTCATTGTCATAACATGCCTTTGTTTTGCTTCATCTTCAGCAAATACTAAAAATATATTTGTTAAATCTTTTAAATTATTCATTTCTTCTTCGTTTAAATAATTCTTTGCAATAATTACATCATATTTATATATTAAACCATCAGGAGAATTTTTCCAATTAGTTAGTCCCATATGCTCTTTTTCTGAGTTTGCTCTATTATATATTAATTCAGCAGCAGTATGTCCACTTATAGCGAAATGCAACTTATTTTGAACTATTTTAAAGAAAGTATACGCTTCTTCTGACTTAGGATTGTAATCAGTTGCTGTTGCAATAAATAAATCAGTGATTTTTTGGTATGCCATTCTTTCACTTACTCTAATTGTTTTAATACGTTCTAATAATTCATTAAAATATTTTGCATCATATTTATTTCCATTTATAAAACGTTCATCATTTAATGCAAAACCCTTTGTCATATATTCTTTTAATATTTTAGTAGCCCAAATTCTAAAGTTGGTTGCTTTTTTTGAATTTACTCTATATCCAACTGCAATAATCATATCAAGGTTATATATCTTTACAGGTTTTTTAGAATTATCAAGGTCGGTTCTTCCGACGGTGTTATTTTCATCAAGTTCACCGCTATTTAATATATTATTAATATGTTCTGTTATTGTACTTCTTCCTACACCAAATAATTCTGCAATTAAATTTTGGATAAGCCATATATCATTATTTATTAACATTACACTAACCTTAACATCATTGTTTGAATCCCTATATATTAAAAAAAATCATTATTAGTTATTTGTAGGTTTTTATTGTCCATTTATTATTCTCCTTTCTTTTAAATTTTTTATTTAATATCAATTTTAACATTTTTATTCTTATTAATATTTAAATACTCGCTTGTAGTTAATATATCATTATCATTTAAAAACTCAGCAACTTGTCTTCTACTTTCGCCATCAAGTATCATATCAAATATTTTTCTAATTATATGTGATACATTTTTATCAATTAAAAATTTATGCTTATCTTTTATATATCCGTAAGGAGCTAATTTTCCAACAAATTCACCATTTTGTTTCTTCACAATTAAAGAACTTCTTATTTTATTTCATTTTCAATTATCCATTTTATATCTTCTATCGATTTATTAATATTAAATATGCCATTACCTACTGGATAATAAACAGGATAAACTTTATATTTGTTTTTATTAATTTCTATTTTGTGACATTTTTTTCTATTTTCAGATACAGATATCTTTTTATTTAAAATAATAGAACTAACTTGGTTTCCAAAAGTAATAATTATTTTTGGTTTAATTATATTTATTTCTTTGAATAATAAATCAAGATATTTTTTCAACACTTCATCAGGCAATGGTCTTGCATCTATTTGAGTACATTTACCTAAATTAGTAATGAACAATTTATTTTTTTCAATTTCTTCGTAAACATAGTTGCAAAACTCATAATCCCATTCTTTTGGTTTTTTTTCTTGAATTTTGTTAAATGTTTCTTCACTTAATAAATCAACTTTATAGAACAACTTCCATATGTTTTTAGTTCCTAACCATGGAGACTTTCTACCTTTCCAAGATTTATCACTGGCAATATTTTTTCCGGTAGGATTCATAAAAACAAAACATATATCAGGATTTTTTTCACATCCACCATTATATATAGAATCTAATTCCTTAGCACCATATTTAACTTGTAATTCATCATAATCTTTTCTTAAATCTTCTATCTTCAAAATATTCACCTTCTTATAAAAAAGTTTCTTTAAGTAGTTCTTACCCAATTTTTCTTATAATTTTTGTTAATTTTTTATTAAAAATTGTAAAAAGAAATTTAATTAAAAGCCTTATTTATCTTTCATTTTTTACAACTTTCTATATTATAGCACAATTATTTATTTTTATAAAGTCAACTGCTTGAATAGATTCATCCTGATTGTAGGTTAGTCAATCATTTGTCACAAATTATTTAAAATAAATACTTTGAGCACCTATATTGCAAATAACGATTCTTCTTGACTTTTATATTTTTTTATGAATTCCCTGGGACTCAACCATCCTAGTGGTCTCATAGGAAAATTATTATATTCTTTTCTCCATTCTTTTCCTTGATTTCTTAAATCTTCTAAACTATAAAATACTCTTTTATAGTAAAATCTTTCTTGATCTTTTCTATGACTTCTTTCTACTCTTCCATTTTGTTTTGGTGTATGTGGCTTTATTACTTTATATTCTAATCCTAATTCTTCTAATGTGTTTTCAAACATTGTTTTTTTATCTTTCAAAAATGCTTGCCAACTTAATCTATTTGTAAATTCAAATCCATTATCTGTTTGTATTGTCTTTATTTTAAACGGAAAATATTTTACTAATCTTCTTGCGAATTCGCTTGAAGCATATGTATCATGTGCATTTGTAAACCATGTATATCTTAATCTTGAATATTCATCTATTGCTGTATATTGATAAAATTTTTCTCCATCTATATATTGTTCTTTTACATTCTCCAAATTTATATGCTGCTTTTGCCACTCCATATTTAAACCTATAACAATATAGACCATATAAAAATTTTTTTATATTGGGTATAAATACATTTTATTGCAGAAAACCGATATAATTTACAATAAAATAGGAACTAACTCATTTCTAAATTAACTCCATATATGTTAGATATTATTTCAATAATTACATCTCTTTCTTTGCTTTCTTTAAATCATTTGAATAGTAATACATATCAACACATTGTAAATCTCCATCAAATATTTCCTCATCATAGTTATCTACAAAGTAATTTTTTATTGTCTTTTCGTATTTATCAAAACCTTGTTTTACATAGAATGGGATATTATTTTCTGTTGTTCCAACTAGCATTTTATTATATTTTTGTTTATAGTTATCACACAAATATTTTAGCATTTTTTTAGCATAACCTTTATTCCTATATTCTTCTTTTGTGGCAATATTTTTTAATTCACATGTATTATCATCTACTTTAGTTACAACAGCAACACATACAATTTCATTTTCATAAGTCAATACAAACAAATCTCCATCTTTCAAATATTCATTTATCATATTTTCACTCGGATCCGCTTCAAGTAATAAGTCCATATACTGCTCTTTATTATCTTTTTCCTTTTTTATATTTACATTTCTTTTTACAGGAAGAAATTCAAATCCTTTTGGCAATTTTGGTTTCTTATTTGTTGTGTTAGTTGAAATTATTTTCTCCTCACTACTAAATATGCAACCACAATACTTTTGCATATATAAGCCTAAGTCATGTGCTTTTTGGTGGCCTTTCCAAAACCCTATTCTAAAGTCTCTATATAAGAAGTCTATTTTATATTCTTTACTATATTGCTCCATTAACTGTTTTATATAATCGTGTTGTTGATATATGCTATATAGTAGTGTTGTTGTTACTGTATCATATCCATGTTTTTTTGCATATTCAAATGTTTTTTTTAATCTTACGGGATAACAATAATTTACGCACCTACTATTTAAATTTGAAATTACATTTTTGCAAAACGAATCCAAGCCATATTCTTCTTCAAATATGGCTTTTACATTTATAATATTGGCATATTCTTTTAAACAGTCTCTTCTAGCTTTATATTCCATATATGGATGTATATTGGGATTATACCAATATAATGTTGGTTCTATTCCCTCATTCCTTAATTCTTCTATACAGTACACACTACATGGTGCACAACATACATGCATTAATAACTTCATATTATTATCTACCTATTCTATTTTTATTATTCATTATATTCTACTCCTATGTGTTCATATGCTGGTTTAAGTGGTATCCTTCCCCTTGGTGTTCTTGTAATAAACCCTATCTGAATTAAATAAGGCTCATACACATCTTCTATTGTGTCAGCTTCTTCCCCTACAGTAACTGCCATTGTTTCTAAACCTACTGGTCTTCCACCATATTTAATAATCATTGCTTCTAACAATCTTCTATCGATTTCGTCTAATCCATACTCATCTATTTCTAATTTATTTAAAGCTGTTTTTGTTATTTTTAATGTAATATTTCCATCTCCCAGAACTGCCGCATAATCTCTTACCCTTTTTAATAATCTATTTGCAATTCTTGGTGTTCCTCTAGAACGTCTTGCAATCTCTATTGCTGAGTTCTCATCAATTTCAACATTTAATATCTTCGCCGACCTTTTTACTATTGTTGTTAAGTCTTGCGTATTATATAATTCTAATCTATGAACAATACCAAATCTATCTCTTAGAGGAGTGGTTAAAGACCCCGCTTTTGTAGTTGCTCCTATTAAAGTAAATTTAGGCAAATCTAATCTTATTGATCTTGCACTTGGTCCTTTTCCTATTATTATATCAAGTGTATAATCCTCTAACGCAGGATACAAAATTTCTTCTACACTTTTGTTTAATCTGTGTATTTCATCTATAAATAAAACATCAAATTCAGATAAGTTAGTGAGCAAAGCTGCTAAATCCCCCGGTTTTTCTATTGCAGGACCTGATGTTATTTTTATATTTGATTTCATTTCATTTGATATAATATTAGCAAGTGTGGTTTTACCCAAACCAGGAGGTCCATATAGTAAAACATGGTCTAAAGGCTCCCCTCTTTTTTGGGCAGCCTCTATATATATTTTCATATTTTCCTTTACCTTATCTTGTCCTATATATTCATCTAAAAGTTTTGGTCTTAAAGAATTTTCTAATCTTTCTTCGTTGCTACTTTCAAGTTCTGGATTAATTAACCTTTCTTCTTCCATTACTTTCTTAGTCTCCTTCTAACTAATTATTACAAAATTGTATCCTATAAATAATCCGCTTTCTATTACTCCTGTAATTTCTTTTATATCTTTTTCTAAAGTTTCGTATATTTCTTCAAATTTAGTATCTAATATAAAATTGTTATTTTCTGTAATTAATGGACCATCTTTTTTTACTGCTGTTCTTAACTTTATTTCTGTTGCTCCTAAATCTAGTAACTCTTCTTTTACGCTGTTAATAGCTTCTGGATAACATTCAATTGGAATATATGCTTCTTCTCCTAGGTTTCTTACAAATTTTGTTTTATCTGCCAATATATATGTTACTGGAGAATTTGCAATATTTAATTTTTCCCTAAACATTGCAGCACCTCTACCTTTTATTAGCCAATTTGTATCATTTACTTCATCTGCACCGTCAAAACACCAGTCAGGTTTATTTTCCATTATTGTAGTAGTTGGTATTTCTAATTCTGAACATAGCATTTTAATCTCGTGTGATGTCGGAATTGCCAAAATATCTATGTTTTCTTTTTTTATTCTCTTAGAAATTTCTTTTACCGCTAAATAAGAAGTAGACCCTGAACCAAACCCTATAGTTTCCCCATTTTTAACTTTTTGCGCTATCTGTATTGCTATTTTTTCTTTTTCTTCTCTATTAGTTATATTTTCAAAATTAATATTCTCTAATACTTCTTTAGACCATTTCATACATTTTCCTCCAAAAACTTATTTTTAGTAATTTCTTCGAAGTGCGGGCGATTAAAATCGCCCCTACATTTTTCATAGATTACTTTACACTATCAACTTATTAAACTACTTTTATAAATTTATTTTTTCCAAATTGAAGTACTATTGGTTCTTCTAAAACAATGTTTTCCCCTAAATTATCAACTATATTACTATTAATTTTAACACCTTTTCCCTGTATCATTCTCTTAGCTTCACTTTTAGATGGAGCAAATCCTGTTTTTACAAGTAAGTCACATATATTAATTTCTCTAGTTTCATTACTTATATTAATTTCTTTAATATTATCTGGTATTTTTCCTTTAGCAACTTGTTTATATCTTTCTTCTGCTTCTTTTATTCTATTCTCCCCATGATACATTTTTATAATCTCTTCTGCATATTTTCTATGTGCTAGTACTATGTCGTCTGTAATCCACTGTTTAGCATCTTCCAATTCTACATCTGTTGTTAGTTTAAAGTATTCTAATAAGCAATCATCTGGAATTTTCATTGCTTTTTCATACATAATTTCTGGTGACTCATCTATTCCAATGTAATTATCTAAAGATTTGCTCATTTTTTCTTTTCCATCTAGCCCAACTAACAAAGGAAATGTTAAAACTACTTGTCTTTCTTGTCCATAATCTTTTTGTAATTCTCTTCCCACTAGTAAGTTAAATGTTTGGTCTGTACCGCCAATTTCTATATCTGCTTTTAGCGCTACAGAGTCATATCCTTGCATTAGTGGATACATTAGTTCATGCATTGACAATGGTAATTTATTTTCATATCTATTTTTAAAGTCATCTCTTTCCAAAATTCTTGCCACTGTATATTTACTTGTTAAGTTTATAATATCTCTAAAATTCATTTTTTCTAGCCATTCAGAGTTATATGTAATTTTAGTTTTTGCTGGATCAAGTATCTTTGTTACTTGTCTAAAATATGTTTCTCCAGACTTTCTAGTCTCTTCAAATGTTAGAGCAGGTCTTGTTTTATTCTTCCCAGATGGGTCACCTATCATAGCTGTAAAATCTCCTATTACGAATACTACATCATGTCCCATATCTTGAAAGTGCTTTAAGACACGCAGAACAACTGTATGTCCCAAATGTAGATCTGGTCTACTTGGATCTGCTCCTAATTTAATTATTAATTTTTTCCCACTTTTTATTTTTTCATCTAATTCTTCTTCTGAAAATATTTGAACCGCTTTTCTTTTTATTAATTCTAACTCTTTCATTCATAATCCCCCTCTATTAGTTATTTTTAATATTTATAATTTTTTCCCACTCTAATTCATCTTTTCCAAAGTGACCATAATTAGTAGTTTTTGAATATATAGGTTCCCTTAAGTTCAAATAATTAATTATTCCATTTGGAGTAAGGTCAAATTTTTCTTTTATAATTTTTATTATTTCTTCATCTGATATTTTTCCTGTTTCAAATGTGTTTATATATATTGACAATGGTTCTTTTACTCCTATTGCATATGAAATTTGGATTTCACATTTATCAGCCAATTTATTTGCCACAATATTTTTTGCAATATGTCGTAACATATATGTTGCTGATCTGTCTACTTTTGTTGGATCCTTTCCGGAAAAAGCCCCTCCTCCATGTCTACTATAGCCTCCATATGTGTCAACTATTATCTTTCTTCCAGTTAACCCACTATCTCCTAAAGGTCCTCCTATTACAAATCTTCCTGTTGGATTTATATATATTTTTGTGTTTTCATCTATCATATTAGAATCTATAACAGCATCAATCACTTCTTTTTTTACATCTTCTCTTAGTTTTTCGATATTTATTTCTTCCAAATGTTGTGTTGATATTAATACTGTTTCTATTCTTTTAGGTTTACCTTCTACATATTCAACTGTTACTTGTGTTTTTCCATCTGGTCTTATATATGGGATAATTTTTTCTTTTCTTACAATAGTCAATCGATTTGCAAGTTTATGTGCTAAGTTTATAGCATATGGCATATAGTTGTCTGTTTCATTACATGCATATCCAAACATTATGCCTTGATCTCCTGCTCCGCCTATGTCTACCCCTAATGCTATGTCTGGGCTTTGTTTTGTAATATTTATATTTATTTCGCAATTTTTATAATTCATTCCTGTATATTCATCATCATATCCTATTTCTTTTACTTTTTCTCTTACTATTTTTTCAATTTCTATTTGCGCATTTGAAGTAACTTGTCCCACAACTTCTATAGTATTATTATATGCAAAGACTTCTATTGCTGTTCTTGAGAATTTGTCTTGTTTTAGGCATTCATCTAATATGCTATCTGCAATATAATCGCATAATTTGTCTGGATGTCCTTCTGTTACACTTTCTGATGTAAAATAATATTTATTCACTTTTATATCCTTCCTTTCAAATTTATAAACCATTATATCATACATAATTAATCTAATCCATAATATTGTCTTTTGTATTTCTTACTGTTCTTGCCATCTCGTCTACTAAGCTTTTTATTTCTTGTATACTTTCTTCATTTTGTTCTTTTTCCGTTACCACTCCAGTAATATTACAAGGAATTTTATCTATTATAAATGTATATCCTACAACATAAGCACTTGCCTTCACTGTTCTGCCACATATTAATTTTCCCTCATACCTATACATTTCTATTTCATTAATTTTTTCTGTTTTCTCTTGTTCAATCTCTAAATTATTAATATATGTAAAGTCTTTTACATTTTCTTTTATCTTTGAAAATACTATGTCCTGAGCTTTTGTTAATTCCGTTGCTTCCATGCTCTTTTCTGCAGTTATTGCAATGTATTTTTTATTTTTCACAAAATATATTTTAGAATATCCATTTTGTGTTTCTTCATATGTACTTGGAGCATTTATATATATGAGTTTTTGTGGTACTTTATATATTTTTGAAAGTTGACCTTCTTGATTTTTTTTAGTGCAGCCACAAAGGCACATAGCTAAACTTATTATTATCATTGTTAAATAAATTATTTTTTTCATTTTTTTTATTATTCTCCTTTGCAAATATTTTAATATAATAACTGTACTTTTTCAACTGTTTTGTTTATTTTATGTATAAAAAACAAATATTCAGGTAAAATAATATTAATATAGGAGGTGTTTTTTATGTCAGAAAATCAAAATAACAATAAGAATAATAATAAAAACAAGAACAAAAATAGTAAAAATAATGAAAAGTCTAATAATAGCAATAATTGCAAATAGAAAAAAAAGTGTACTTTTAACTCTTGTATAAAGTACACTTTCAAAATTTTACTTTTCTTTTACACCGTATTCCTTTTATTTTGTAATTTGAGTGATACATTTCTTTGGTCCCTACTTCTTGAAATTTTCCAGTTTGCAAGTTTAATATATACTCAAATGCGACATTATTTTCGTCAACAAATGTCATGTTATATTCTACCAACCCTGGTTTAGTACCAAACTTACTTTTAGGTTGACTTGAATGGTTTTTTCCTTTTCTCATAGTTGCAGTAAATGACGGAATTTTTTCTTCTTGAATACATGTTTTTATAAATTTCTGATACATGCTATATAATTCATGTTCTCCCATTTTCTCAGGTTTTACGTATAAGTGAAATACTTCTAATATATATTCTAATTGTGCTTTTCCCTTTAGTCCTTTTTTTATTATAAAATCTTTCACTTGTTCAAAATAATCATCTGTATAACCTTTCTTTTCACTTATATACCCTATTCTTTTATCTATATCTCGCAATTTTTCAGAATCAATTTGAAGAAAATGAGATGTTTGGCACCCTGATTGTACGTTTTTTAGATCATTTGTCAAATCAGCTGTATGCCATGTAATACCATCTTCTTCATAAAATCTAAGATATCTATGTCCTCCGTCAGTTATGACCTTACTTTCAATTCCTATTATTTTTAATAGTTTTTCATATTGGTCTGTTAAAGAAGTACAAGTAATTATATTAGGATTCTTATAATCTTTATGGTCATACATTAATTCTTGTTCTTCATCTTCGTTCAAAAATCCATAAGAGACATCATAAAAGCTCCTTTTCCCCAATTCTATATACAGCCATCTGGCTTTTTCAGTATTTGTTGATAATGATTTTGGCATATTTGCTATAAAATCTTCCAGTCCTTCAATTTGCATGTATTGCTCACTCCTAAATTAAATATTTTCCTAAAAATTGTCCTGTATAGCTTTGCTCATTTCTTGCAATTTGTTCTGGTGTTCCAACTGCAACAATTTTTCCTCCTTTGTCTCCACCTTCTGGTCCCAAGTCAATTATATAGTCACTTGTCTTTATTAAATCCAAATTGTGTTCTATTACTATAATACTATTGCCTGTGTCTACAAGTCTTTGTAGTATTTCTACTAATTTGTGAACATCTGCAATATGCAATCCTGTTGTTGGCTCGTCTAGTATATATAGTGTCTTACCTGTTGGTTTTTTAGACAATTCTGTTGCTAACTTGACTCTTTGAGCCTCTCCTCCTGATAATGTAGTAGAAGGTTGTCCCAATTTTATATAACCTAATCCCACATCATGTAGTGTCTGTATTTTTTGTTTTATCCTTGGTATATTTTTAAAGAACTCTAGTGCCTCTTCTACTGTCATATCAAGTACATCTGCAATTGTTTTTCCTTTGTATTTAACCTCTAATGTTTCTTTATTATATCTTTTACCCTTACACACTTCACATGGCACATAAATATCTGGTAAAAAATGCATTTCTATTCTTAATATTCCATCCCCTGAACAAGCCTCACATCTTCCGCCTTCCACATTGAAGCTAAATCTTCCCTTTTCATAGCCTCTCATTTTTGCTTCATTTGTTCCTGCAAATATATCTCTTATATTGTCAAATACTCCTGTATAAGTTGCTGGATTGGAGCGTGGTGTTCTTCCTATTGGAGATTGGTCAATATTTATTATTTTATCTATATTCTCTATTCCAATTATTTCTTTATGTGCTCCTGGTTTTTCATTTGAACCATTTATTTGCTTTTCCAATGCCTTATATAAAATATCATTTACCAATGTACTTTTTCCAGACCCTGAAACACCTGTAACACATATAAATTGTCCTAGCGGAAATTTAACATTTATGTTTTTTAAATTATTTTGAGTAGCTCCTTTTACTTCTATTGCTCTTCCATTTGACTTTCTTCTTTTTTCCGGAATTGGTATTTGTTTTTTTCCGCTCAAATATTGCCCTGTTATAGATTCTGGTATCTGTTTTATTTGTTCTGCTGTTCCTTGTGCAATTACTTTTCCACCATGAACTCCTGGTCCTGGTCCAATATCTATTATTTGATCAGCCGCATACATTGTATCTTCATCATGTTCTACAACAATAACTGTATTTCCTAAATCCCTTAACTTTTTTAATGTTGCTATTAATTTTTCATTATCTCTTTGATGAAGTCCTATACTTGGCTCATCTAATATATATAATACACCAGTTAATCCAGAGCCTATTTGAGTTGCCAAACGTATTCTTTGTGCCTCTCCTCCTGATAGTGTTCCTGCGCTTCTTGATAATGTTAAATATTCCAATCCAACATCAATTAAAAATTGTAATCTTTTATTTAATTCCTTTAAAATCTGTTCTGATATCATCTTATCTTTGTTATTCAATTTCAATGAATTCAAATAATTTTTTATTTTATCGATTGACATTTCTGTTAGTTCATTTATGTTTTTATCTCCTACTTTAACTGCTAAACTTTCTTTTCTTAGTCTTGCTCCATTACATGTTGGGCAATGACTATTACTCATATACAATTCATAAAAGTCCTTCATTCCCTGTGATTTTGTTTCTCTATATCTTCTGTCCAAAGTTGGAATAACTCCTTCAAATGGAGAACTAAACTTTCTTGTACCTGCTGATGATGAATATTCAAAATCAATTTTTTCGTCGCCTGTTCCATATAATATCTTATTTAAAAAGTCTTTTGGTAGTTTTTTTATTGGTACATCTTTAATTTCAACTCCATAATGTTTCGCAATACTCTCAAAATACATCTTTGCCATTGTATCGCCTTTTTTCATACTACTTGCGCCAAATGCTTTTATACCATCATAAAGGGTTTTGCTTTTATCGGGAATTATAAGGTCTTCATCCATTTTCATTAAATATCCAATACCTGTACAAGTTGGACATGCACCAAATGGATTATTGAATGAAAACATCCTTGGCGATAATTCTTCAAAACTAATACCACAATCTGGACAAGCATAATTTTGACTAAATAGCATTTCTTCGGAGTCATCTTTAGAAGTTCCTACAACTATAAGCACTAGATTATTGGCGTGTTTTAATGCTATTTCCACAGATTCTGTTAATCTACTTCTTATATCTTCTTTTATTATTAACCTATCAACTATTATTTCTACTGTATGTTTTCTCTTTCTATCTATATCTATGTCATCTGTCAGTTCTACAGTTTCTCCATCTATTCTTGCTCTTACAAACCCTTCTTTTGAAAAGTTTTCTAGTAATTTTTTAAACTCACCTTTTCTTCCACGAACTACAGGTGCTAAAACTTGAATTTTTGAACCCTGTTCCAAATTCATTACTGAATCAACTATTTGGTCTATTGTTTGTTTTTCTATTCTTTTGCCACAATTTGGACAATATGGTACCCCGATTCTTGCATATAATAAACGTATATAATCATAAATTTCTGTAACAGTTCCTACTGTTGAGCGTGGATTTTTAGATGTAGTTTTTTGGTCTATTGATATTGCTGGCGAAAGTCCCTCTATTAGCTCTACATCTGGCTTTTCCATCAGTCCTAGAAACTGTCTTGCATATGAAGATAAGCTCTCTACATATCTTCTTTGTCCTTCTGCATACAATGTATCAAAAGCTAATGAAGATTTGCCAGAGCCTGAAAGTCCTGTTATAACAACTAATTTATTTTTTGGTATTGTTACATTTATATTTTTTAAATTGTGTTCTCTTGCTCCTTTTACTACAATATTGTCGTTCATAAATTTTAATGCTCTCCTTTTTCTATTTTTATTGGATTTACATGTATTACAGTTAAGTATATTTCATCCAATTTTGATAATTCTTTTTCTAGTCTATTTGCTATTTCATGGCTCTCAAAGGTTGATAAATTGCCATCTACATATATTGTAAATGATATTTGGTATTTATAGCCAACTGGTGTTGCATTAAAGTGTTCAACTTTTTTTATTTCTTTGTATTTTTTTATTATATCAAATACTTTTTGTTTATTTTCGCAACTAATTGTTTTATCCATGAGAACGTTATAGCTTTCTAAGAATATATTTATTCCTGACCAAAGTATCCATACTGATATTCCTGTTCCTACAATTCCATCAAACCATAATATTCCCACTAGGCTTAGTAATGCTGCAATAAGGTTAAATGTTGTAGCAACACAGTCGTTTATATGGTCTTTTGCATTTGCTTCTAGTAAAATATTGTTATGTTTTTTAGCTAGTGAATGTGTGTATATATATAAAGATAATTTTGTAATTATTGTTACAATACAAATTACTACTAACCACCATGAAAAAGTATACCCTGTTTGGTTTATTAAGGCTACCACAGAGTTTTGTAATAGTTTTACTGCAACAATTATCATTGAGATGCTTACTAGCAATGAAAATATGTATTCTGCTTTTCCATGGCCTAAATTATGGTCATCATCACTTGGTTTACTTGCTATTTTATTGCCTACAAATGTCATGAATGACGAGAAAATATCTCCTGCACTATTTACGCTATCTGCAATCATAGCTTGGCTTTTTGTCATAATTCCAACTATTGTTTTTATAATTAGTAAAAATATATTTCCTATTATTCCAAAAATACTTGCTTTTTGAGTTGATTCAAATCTATCCATTTAATCACCCTTGTTTTTAAATTAATAAGTCTAAAACTATTCCTGCTGTAATTCCTACTAAGTATAATATTCCTAGTATTTTTAAATTTTCTTTATTATCTTTGTTTACTTTAAATAATACTAATACGCCAATTCCAGAATTTACAAGTAATCCAGCTATCATTGAGCCTATTGAAATTATGTTTTCTAGATAAAGCTCTGTTAGAATAATTGAACTTGCACAATTTGGAATTATGCCTATTGCAGCAGATATTAGAGAGCCTAGTATTGGTATATTTACAATTAAATTTGCAATCTTGTCCTCTCCAATAGCAAAGATTATTGTGTTAATTATAAAGCTTATTACAAATATATATGCAAATATTTGTACTGTATGCTTTATGGCTGATTTTAATATACCTTCTTCATCGCAATTACAGTTTTCGTCTTCACATATTTTGTGTATTTCATTATGTGTAGCTTGCATAGTTTTTTTTCTATCTAGTAAATCTATTACTAGTCCTATTCCCATACCTATAACTATTTTTATTAATAGTATTTGTAAGATTAAACTAATTGCTGCTCCTTCTGATATTAATACTGGTAGCATTTCATCTGATGTTGATAGGAATATTGCGATAAGTGTTCCTCTTGTTATTATTCTTGCAGCATAAAAATTTGATGCAACTGCTGAAAAGCCACATTGTGGGACTATTCCAAGTAATGCACCTACTACAGGTCCAAATTTTCCAGATTTTTTTATTATTCGTTCTGTTTTTTCTCCTGCTTTATGCTCAATTAATTCCATTATTATATAGGTTATAAATAAAAAAGGCAATAGCTTTAAGCTATCCATTATAGTGTCTTTTAAAATTTCTATCATGGGGGTTCCTCCATTTTTTTGTTTACATACTATTTTAGCACATTTTTTGCAAAATTACATCCCTTTTGCAAAAAATGTGCTAATTTGTTGTTAATATTTAGATTTACTACTAGAAAATCCGCCAAATCTCGTCGGGGTTTAATATTTACTTTTCAGATAGCATGTATCCTACGCCTCTAATTGTTTTGATGTATTTGTCGTAGCCATATTTTTTTAGTGTTTTGCGAAGTTCACTTGTGTACACTTCAACTACATTTGTTGTGGTAAAAGAGTTAAAGCTCCATATTTTATCAAATATTTGCTCTTTTGTTAAAATTTTATTTTTAGAAGTTACTAGGTATTCTAATATATCAAATTGTTTTCCTTGTAGTGTTACTTCTTTATCTTTTATTGTAATATTTCTTTTTTGTATGTTTATTTTTAGGTCTTTAAATTCTAGTAAATCGTCTTGATAGTTGCCTTTTGTTCTTCTAATTATAGCTTGCAATCTTGCTATTAATTCCTCAACTTCAAATGGTTTTACTAAATAATCATCTGCTCCATATCTAAAGCCTTTTAGTTTATCTGATATTGAATCCTTTGCGGTTAGTATTAATACTGGTGTATACACTTTGTTTTCTCTAAGTTTTAATAGTACATCATAGCCAGACATTTCTGGAAGCATTAGGTCTAAAATTATTGCGTCGTATATGTTTTCTTTTGCATAACTATATCCCTCGTATCCATCATAAGCTTGTTCTGTTTGGAATTCCTGTCCAATACATTGTGCAATGGTATCTGATAAAACTTTTTCGTCTTCAATTATAAGAACTTTCATTTTTTAATTCCTTTCATTTTTTAATAATTACATTTTAAAATTTGATTATTAAAAAATAATTAAAAATGTTCTTAATTTTAATTAAGAACACATTTAATATTTAAAAGCATATCTATAAGCCGGGTTCTGTCTTGAACAGTCATTTATCTAGAATATATATTGCTATATATTTCAAGCCACCAGTTTAGAAGATGACGAGCCGTCTTTTCCTTCTGTATTTAGGTGTTGCTCCGGATGGGGTTTACATTGTCCCAAACTTGTCTCCAAGTTGGCGGTGAGCTCTTACCTCGCCTTTTCACCATTGCCCAAATAGGGCTGTTATTTTCTGTTGCACTTTCCTTAAGGTTTCCCTCACTGGACGTTATCCAGCATCCTTGCTCTATGGAGCCCGGACTTTCCTCATATAAATCCTTGCGAATTTTATACGCGACTGTTCGGTATGCTCTTTTTCTATTTTAAACTTTTTTATTAAAATTGTCAAGTAAAAGGCAGGTTAATACCTGCCTTATTATATTTTATGAATTTGTTTCATAAACTCTTTCGCAATATTCTTCATATTGTTTATTTATTTCTTCATCAAAGATTGTTAGATTTTTTTCTTTTCTTAGTTCAATAAAGGCTTTATATGTTAAGTTTGGTTCCTCTGTTAGTAAGTCAGTTGATAATGTTTCTATTATTGTACCTCTTAAGTCTTCCTTTGTTGCTGTTTTTAATCTATGAACTATGTGATAGCCATAAGTAGTTTTTATTGGTGTTTTGCTATATTCACCATCTTTTAATGCTACTAATTCATCAATATATGATTGTTGTAAATTTGAATTTTTTCCTTGGAAACCAAGTTTTTCATGTGTAATTTTGTCTTTGTATTCCTCTACTACTTCATCAAATGTTTTTCCCTCATTTAGTTTTCCTATTATTTCATTTGCTAATGCTAAAGCTTGTTCATCTGTAACATCATTACTTATTTTTACTAAAATGTGTTCAGAATCATAAGTTTCAATGTTGTCTTTATTTTCCTCATAATATTTATCAACAGCTCCTGCTTCAAGTTTTTTCTCTAAATAATCATATAAATATTTTTTAGATTTTACATTTCCTTCAACATATTTTATAAATTCATCATAATTTGCACATCCGCTATTTGCAAATATTGCATCTTCTGTTGCTCCACTTTGTTTGTAGTATTCAATATATGATTCTGCTTCTTCTTTAGCTTCTTCCTTTTCTTCATCAGTTAAGGTATACATATTATCTAAAATTTCTTGATCGACTTGATTTATCAATAATTCTAGTCCTTGTGTTCTTTTTGCTTTTTGATATATTGTGTCTGTTTTAATTGCCTTTCCATCTACTGTTGCCATTGTGTCCTCTCCATATTTAAGTTTTGCTATTCCTGCATGTTTTGCAAATGAATTCATGCAAAGTACTACTAATGCTGTTATTCCTATGCCTATTACTAATCCTATAACAGCAGCTATTATAGTCTCCTTTGTAATAATATTTGATTTTTTTGTTTGCTTTTCTTCCATAATTAAAATCCTTTCTAAATTTATTTTTGTGTATTATATGAAAAATATATTAAATTTATATTAAATTTTTTAAATTTTGTATTCAATAAATTGATGTGTTTTTAAACTGTTTTTCACATCTAATATTCTTTGATTTGATGAACCTCTAAATTTAAGTGTTGGATCTT
>OLOV01001541.1_pt1 | contig 17864 bp, 14 predicted proteins | sample 1672931 | NCBI WGS metagenome assembly OLOV01 (sample SAMEA3136738, study PRJEB25190) | human gut metagenome | biome: human gut; feature: human-associated habitat; material: faeces | place: Austria | collected 2013
CTGGAATTTCCGGTGGTGTTTATGCCGGGCATGGAGGACGGTCTGTTTCCGGGCTGGAGAGCCTTCGAAAAGCCGGAGGGCATTGAAGAGGAACGCCGCCTGTGCTATGTGGGCATGACAAGAGCAAAGGAAAGACTGTTTATGACAAGCGCCCAGATGAGAACCATGTACGGCCGTACCGATTTTACGAGAGAGTCCCAGTTTGTCAGGGAAATAGACAGAAAGTTTATGGACGGTGATGCCGTATATGAGAAAAAACAGGGTGACCGTTTCGGAAACGGCGGAAGCCTCGACGGCTTTGACGGTCCCGCTCCTGCAAAACCATTTGACTCACTCAAATATGCCAAGCAGAATATGGCATCAAAGAGCAGCGGGGAAATTGATCTTTCCGAGGGCGACAGAGTCAGCCATGCCAAATTCGGAGAGGGCCTTGTAATAGAGGTTAAAGGCAACGTGGCAAGCATAATGTTTGACTCGGTGGGGCTCAAAAAGCTTGCCAAGGATATAGCGCCGATTAAAAAATTATAGAGGTATATATACTGTGAAAGAAAAAATTCGTGAACTTATAGAGCTTTTAAATGAAGCCTCAAAAGCATATGAGCAGGGCACAGGAGAGCTTATGTCCAACAGAGAATATGACGAGCTTTACGACAGGCTCACGCAGCTTGAAAAAGACACCGGCATAATCTTTGCGGACAGCCCTACAAGAAACGTAGGATACGAGGTGTTAAGCGATCTGCCAAAGGAAGCGCACCCTAAGAGAATGTTGTCCTTAGACAAGACAAAGGACGTTGAGCAGCTCAGGGCATTTCTGGGAGAGCAGAGGGGAATTCTGTCGTGGAAAATAGACGGACTTACAATAGTCTTAACCTACGAAAACGGAGAATTGTCAAAGGCCGTAACCAGAGGAAACGGCGAGATAGGCGAGGTGGTAACCTCAAACGCCAAAACCTTTAAAAATCTTCCGGTGGAGATACCTTTTAAGGGCAGGCTGGTGCTTAGAGGTGAGGCATTTATCACATATTCGAGCTTTGAAAAAATAAATCATATGATTGAAGACGTTGAATCAAAATACAAAAATCCGCGAAACCTGTGCAGCGGCAGCGTCAGACAGCTTAACAGCGAAATTACCGCAAGGCGCGGGGTCTGCTTCAATGCCTTTGCACTGGTTGAGGCAGAGGGTGTCGACTTCAGAAACTCAAGGGAGGCGCAGCTTGACTGGCTTGATGAAACGGGTTTTGATACAGTACAGCGAAAGACGGTTGATGCAGGCAGCATAGAAGAAGCTGTAGGCTGGTTTGCAGATAACATTGAAGATTATGATATACCGTCGGACGGACTTGTGCTGATATATGATGATATAGAGTACGGCAGGTCTCTTGGCGAGACTGCCAAATTTCCGAGAGACTCCATTGCGTTCAAATGGAAAGATGAAACAGCGGTAACAAGGCTCAAAGAGATGGAATGGAGCCCGTCCCGCACAGGCCTTATAAATCCCGTTGCCATATTCGAGCCGGTACAGCTTGAGGGAACGACAGTTTCAAGAGCCTCGGTTCACAACCTGAGCATAATGAAGCAGCTTCAGCTGGGAGAGGGTGATGAAATAGAGGTTTACAAGGCCAATATGATAATTCCTCAGATACTCGAAAACCATACCAGAAGCGCATCGGTGAGCATACCTGAGATATGCCCTGTATGCGGGGCGCATACGGAGATAAGAGATGACACAGGGGTTGAAACTCTCGTATGTCCCAATCCGAAATGTCAGGTGAAGCACATCAAAGCCTTTACTCATTTTGTATCTAGAGATGCTATGAATATAGACGGAATGAGCGAGGCGACAGTTGAAAAATTCGTAGACGCCGGATTTATTAAGAAATACGGTGACTTTTTCAGACTTGACAGATTTGAAAATGAAATCAGCAGTATGGAGGGCTTCGGTGAGAAATCCTTTAACAATATAGTAAATGCCGCAAAGGAGGCTTCGCATACTACAGCTGCAAGACTTCTCTATGCGCTGGGAATAGCAAATATAGGGGCGGCAAACGCCAAAGTTATAGCCAGAGCCTGCGGAGGCGACTGGGAGCGTATGAAAGCTCTTGATTTTGAGCAGCTTGTGGAGATACAGGGCATAGGCGATGTAATGGCGGCAGACTATACTGCATATTTTAATACAGAGGATAATCTGGAGATAATAGCAGATCTGGAGCAGGTAGTTTCATTTGAGCAGGAACAGCAGGCTGACATGCCGCAGAGCCTTGAGGGCAAAACCTTTGTTATAACGGGGAGCCTCAATCATTTTGAAAACCGTCAGCAGCTCAAGGAGCTCATAGAGAATATGGGCGGCAAGGTAGCTGGCTCGGTAAGCAGCAAAACCGACTACCTCATAAACAACGACAACACATCAGGCTCGTCCAAAAACAAAAAAGCCAAAGAACTTAATATACCGATTATAACTGAAGAAGAATTTCTGGAGATGATAAACAATGCTTAAAACAGGTAAACTTGACAGCGAAGTTTTAAAAAGAATAATATTTGACAACATAAAATTCAAAAGAGATGAGATAATAACAAGACCGGGAATAGGAGAGGACTGCGCGGAAATAGATTTCGGGGAATATATCTGTGTAATGTCAACAGACCCCATCACAGCTTCCGTAAGCGATATAGGCAGACTGTCAATCCATATATCCTGTAACGACATAGCCTCAAACGGCGTGCAGCCGGTGGGAATAATGCTGGCTGTAATGCTGCCGGTGGGTACAACTGAAGAGGATATAGAAACCATAATGAAGCAGGCGGCGGCGGCAGCCGAACTTATGGAGGTTGAGATAATAGGAGGACATACGGAGATAACTCCTGCGGTCAATAAGCCTGTAATAGTATCCACCGCCATAGGCAGACAGCCGAAGAACAAAATTAAGCAGGAGATAAAAACAGGAGATAAAATCTTCATAACCAAATACTGCGGTATTGAGGGAACAGGCATCATAGCCTGTGACTGCAGGGACGAGGTGAAATCAATACTTACATCCGAGGAGCTTGATGAAGCCGAGGCAATGCTTGATATGGTCAGTGTCGTAAAGGAAGGCGTAATTGCAGGTGACATAGGTGTATCGGCAATGCACGATATAACAGAGGGCGGCGTGCTTGGCGCTGTCTGGGAGCTTTGTCAGGTGGCAGGCCTTGGAGCAGAGATAAACATAGCGGATATACCGGTAAAACCGGTAACTCAAAAAATATGTGCGCACTTTGATATAGATTATCTGCGCCTCATATCCAGCGGATGCATGCTCATAATAGCGCCGCCGGAGAAACAGCAGGAGCTTGAAAGCCGCATCGATATGATTAAGTGCATAGGCGAGGTAAAGCCTGCGGATTTCGGCGTTATGATGATTACGGATAAGGGAGCGGAAGTGATAGCACCGCCGGAAAGCGACGAATTATACAAGGCAGTTAAATAATGAATGTACAGTCAGGCCGGAAAGTTTTCCGGCTTGCACCATAAAATACGAAAAATTCAGAAAAAACCTGATAAAAATTTAACAAAACTATAGAAATCTATCAAAGAGTATGATAGAATACTTTTAGAAATTAAAGTGTGAAAATCGAAAGGAGGAACGCTTACATATGATGATTTTCGGAATTCATATCGGAGCGGCGGCAATATGGCTTGCAGCGGCGATAGTGCTTTTCATAATAGAAGCGGCTACCGTGGGACTTACGACCATATGGTTTGCAATAGGCGCGCTGGCGGCATTTGTACTTGCCCTGTTTGATATTCCGGTGGCCGTTCAGATTATTGTATTTTTAGTGGTTTCAGTGTGTCTGCTGGTGTTTACCAGAAGAATATTTGTAGAGAAGCTCCATGCAGGCTCCGAAAAAACAAATACAGATGCGCTGATAGGGCTTACAGCCACGGTGGAGGAGGATATTCTGCCGATGCAGGTGGGACAGGTTAAGCTGAACGGACAGATGTGGTCTGCGGTATGCAGAGAAAACGAAACCGTTTCCAGAGGCAGTCTGGTGGAAGTTAAGGCAATAGAGGGTGTTAAACTTATAGTTGCACCCGCAGAGAAAATTTAAGGAGGAAACTGAATGTATATGTACAGCGTATCAAAGTTTTTAATTATAGTTATTGCAATAGCATTCCTTATATGGCTCATAGTTTCAAATATAAGGATTGTGCCGCAGGCGAGAGCCTATGTTGTCGAAAGACTGGGAGCATATAAATCCACATGGCAGGTTGGACTGCATTTCAAGGTTCCTGTTATAGACAAGATATCCAAAAAAGTTTCCCTCAAAGAAATGGTAATTGATTTCCCGCCTCAGCCGGTAATCACCAAGGATAATGTAACCATGGAAATCGACACGGTCGTATATTTCCAGATTACAGACCCTAAGCTTTACACATACGGAGTAGAGCACCCTATGGACGCTATCGAAAATCTGACGGCGACAACACTTCGTAACATCATAGGCGAGCTGGAGCTTGACGAATCCCTTACCAGCAGAGAGCACATCAACACCAAGATAAGACTGGTTCTTGATGAGGCTACAGACCCGTGGGGCATCAAAATTAACAGAGTGGAAGTCAAGAATATAACGCCGCCTAGAGATATACAGGTTGCAATGGAAAAACAGATGAGAGCCGAGCGTGAAAGAAGAGAAGCAATCCTGATTGCAGAGGGTGAGAAAAAATCCGCGGTACTGATTGCAGAGGGTCAGAAAGAAGCGGCAATACTGCAGGCAGAGGCCAAAAAACAGACTGCAATTAAAGAAGCTGAGGGTCAGTCAGAGGCAATCCTTATGATTAACAAGGCGACAGCAGACGGTCTTGCAATGATAAAGGCGGCAGGCGCAGATGATGCCGTAATCAAGCTCAAGAGCCTTGAAACCTTTGCAAAGGCTGCAAACGGCAAGGCTACCAAAATCATTATCCCGTCTGAAATACAGGGAATTGCGGGACTTGCAACCACAGTAGGCGAGCTTGTAAGACGCGATGATGGCGAGGAGCAGCCAAAGGAAAGAGCAGTGACGGCAGCCAGAAAAGGCAGTGTGAAAGTTGAATAGCATATTTTATGAAGCGGCCACCCGGTCGCTTCTTTAATAGTGTGCCGGGCATGGCACAGTTCTAGCGGGTGAGAGTCCCGTCACGGGCATTTACCGCCAAGTGTAGCGAACCACAAGCTGGAAGCAGCAATGCCAAGGGGGAGGAAGTGGTGTAGCAAAGCCGATGAGCCTACGAACAGAAACCGGATATGAGGCTAAATGGCGGGTGAGGTTGCTATACAAACCGAAGCCCTAAGGGTAAATGTAAAGCCAAGATAGTAAATCCGGAGGTTGTGCGGCGAAAGAACTGTGTCTTACCCCGGGAGACCCGGGTAGCGTGCAGTATGCACGTTCGATAAAAAGCTCATATCCGGGAGTCAGCTGAAACCGCAGTATCCCATGGCACCAGTGGGAAAAGGGTCTAATGTTAATATATTGCAAATCGCTGAAGGCAAGGTCGGAACAGTCTGAAATCGAGGATATGCTCATCAAACGGAAGCGTATGTCCGTGGGAGCAGAAGGTAGAGGAGATGGTTTCCGGCAGCTTTACAGACAGAAGGAGGAGCAACAGATGGAATTAATCGAATGGATACTGCAGGACAGAAATATTGATGAGGCTGTAAAGGCGGTAAAGCGAAACAAAGGTGCTGCCGGAGTTGATGGAATGACGGTAGACGAGCTTGACGCATACTTTGCCCTTCACAGGGAAGAGATTAAAACTCAGATACGAGAGGGAAGATACAGACCGAGTCCTGTTAAAAGAGTCTACATACCAAAGGCAGACGGAAGGAAAAGACCACTGGGGATACCGACTGTGACTGACAGAGCGCTACAGCAGTCTGCAGCACAGATACTGTCGCTGGGATATGAGAAGTACTTCTCGGAAAACAGCTATGGTTTCCGCCCGGGGAGAAGCTGTCAGCAGGCGGTAGAGAAGGCATTGGAATATCTGAATGAAGGATATGAGTGGGTAATAGACCTTGACATAGAGAAATATTTTGACACTGTAAACCATGACCGACTGATTTCAATACTCAGAGAACGCATAAATGATGCGAAGACGCTAAGGCTAATCAGACAGTTTCTGAGAGCCGGAGTAATGGAGAACGGACTCGAAAGTCCGAATGAGGAAGGAATGCCGCAGGGAGGACCGCTCAGCCCGATACTTTCAAATGTCTATCTTGACAAACTTGATAAGGAGCTTGAGGCAAGAGGAATGCACTTTGTCAGATATGCAGACGACTGCAATATATTTGTGAAAAGTGAAATGGCGGCAGACAGAGTTATGAAATCCATTACAGGGTGGCTGGAACGGAAACTCAGGCTGAGAGTCAGCGCAACTAAAACGAAGGTGGTCAGACCCACAAAGAGCATATTTCTGGGATTTACTTTCTGGAAAGACGGAGAAGGCTGGAAATGCAGACCCGCAGAAGACAGAAAGAGAAGGCTTTATGATAAAACACGAGAAATACTGTGCAGGCGTAAAGCTGCGGCAAGACCGATAAAAGCCACATTCGAGCAGCTGAACCGACTTATCAGAGGGTGGATTAACTATTACAGAATAGGAAGTATGAAGACATTCTTAGATAAGTATGGACAATGGCTCAGACACAAGGTAAGGGTGGTAATGCTCAAACAGTGGAAAAAGCCGAAACGCATATATCTGAACCTGCAGAAACTGAACAGGGCGCTGAAATGTGGCTTCACAGATGAGGAAATCTTCAAAGTGGCAAACAGCAGGCTTGGCTGGTACAGACGCTGCGGTATGTATGTGGTAAACTTCATACTAAACCCGGAGATACTGGGGTACAAAACAAAAGGTCGACCGGGATTAGTCGACCCATTGGCGTATTATCTGAGCTGATATCTGATTTTATATTAATGTAGCGCCGTATACGAGACCCGTACGTACGGTGCAATGGGAGGGTGAGATAAATATCTCACTCTACCCTATTATTCGGCCTTCATATATTCAAAATCAAGCGCATCGTGAAGCAGCTGTCCTTCGTGTCAAAGGAATACATTCCGTTGTGCCGTTCAACAATACTTCTGATGCTTTTTACTCCAAATCCATGCAAAGGCTGGTCAGAAACAGGCAGTCCGTCTTCTATTCTAACATCTCCTACATATGAATTCCTTATTGAAATAAGCAAACTGGTTTTGTGGGTTTTGCAATCAATTTCAACCCATCTGTTTCCGTTCTCACATCGGGAGGCTGCATTTATTGCGTTTTCTATTCCGTTTGATAAAAGAGTGCACAACTCGGTATCCGAAAGTGTGATGACCTCAGGAATTTTTACAGTGACCTCAAACCTTATACCGGACCTTTGTGCAAGTGAACAATAATGCGACAGAATAAGATTTGTGGAATTATTGTTGCAATATTTTTTAGGTGTGAGCAAATCAATGTCTTTTTGTGCCATCTTGATGTAATCCAAAGCTTTTGCTGTTTCATCATTTTGGATATACTCTGCAAGAATCATAAAGTGGTGCCTCATATCGTGCCGGTAGGTAGCTGTGTCTTCAAGCGATTTCTGAAGTACGACAATCTCGGTGTCAGATTGCTTTAGCTCCATATTAAGGATTGAATTCTCAAGCTCCATGGAATATCTTTTTTTGAGCTCGCCATGGTACAATGGTACGAAAACAACATAAAACAGAATAGTAACTGTAGGAACCAATTCGTTGACTACAATACTGCCTGAATAGAGAATCTGAGTGTATACCGTTGAAGCATAATCAAAAATATAATAGAACATAGGCAGGCTGCCAAGGAAAATAAGCGCCCTCCGTGAGTAGTTCATCGTCTCATATGCAGGCTTTACGAGGAATATACGAAGCAGTGCATAAGAAATAAACACAGCAATCGCATACAAAATTTCAGAAAGCAGAGCTGAGCCTGAAATCTGCAAAACTAAAATACGGCACCAATTTGGAATTTGACAGCAAAGATATGCCGTAAATACGGAGACAATGGAAATCCCCAAAGGTCTTTTCATCAAAAATACAAGAATGCAGATCAGGGGTATATGTGTAACTAAAGGATACAGCTTATCGGCAGCCGAGGCTCCCAGAGACAGGAATACAGCAATCTGCACAAGCAGAAGAATTGCAATCGCAGCGGCGGTAAGCTGCTTATCTTTTTTTGAATATAGCGTACCCCCTCCCGAAATATCAACGGCCAGAAGAATGCCATAAATCAAAACAAGACCGTAATTAAACAAAGTCATAACTGTAACAAAATTCATTTCAGACCTCTCCGGTAAATATATAATTCATATAACGCTCCTTGATATCCTTGACCAGCAGTCTGGAAACAGGGAAACTTTTGCCGCTGTAGGTGATAATTTCTCCGGCTTCAATGGACTGGATATAGTCCATGTTGATGATATAGGAACGATGTATTTTTATAAATTCATTTCTTGCCAAAAAAACATTTTCATATTCCGTAAGAGAGCCTCTGGTTTCCTTACTGCCTCCGTCGCTCAGGTGAAATACAAGATGCTTGTTGTACACCTCAAGTCCCTCAATCTTTGCGAAGGGGATATTTACAATTCCCATGTGGGTGTAGATGACGCAGGATTCCTGTTTGCTTGTGATTTCGGAAACCACCTTGTCAAGGACAGAAAAAAGTTTTTCTCTATGTACAGGCTTCAGTAGATAATAGTAGGCACCCACAGCATAGCTTTCAATTGCAAATTCCTTGGAGGAGGTGAGAAAGATGATCTTGATTTCTTCATTGAACTGCCTTATCTCATGTGCCGCCTGCATACCTGTGAAGTTGGGCATGATAATGTCGAGAAGCAGGACGTCATAATTTGTCTTCTTGACTTCCTCCAAAAGATCAACAGCACTGATATAGGTATGAACCATTATAGGCATGTTGCGAGTACTCTCGTATTCAAGCAAATCCTTTTCGACTTTTTCAAGCAATTCCCGGTTGTCGTCGCATACTGCAATCTTAAGCATATGTGTACCTCCTTATACAATTTTAGCATAGCACAGGCAGATAGTAAAGTAAGCAACATTTCAGGGCGCAAAAACGACATTTCGGGGCGTAATCGCCACCTGCCGTCACGAAAAAAGTATACTGAAAGCATAAAAGTTCAAAACAAAATTACTATCAGTTTCAGAACAGCGATTAAAATCAAATTACGACAATGAAAGGAGAACGACATGAAGAAAAAAATATTCAGTATCTTGCTGTCCTTGTGCATGGTGCTGACCATGATACCTGTGGCGGCAGGCGTGGTGTGGGCAGAAGAAAACAGTGTGTCAATAGGTGACTTGCCTTTGTCTGCTGGCACTCCATATTACCATAATGGCACAAACGGTGCGATGGGTATAGTGAATAATACACCGACAGGTGCCAATGCCACATTTAATTCTACTGACGGTACACTGACACTGAACGGATTGAACCTGACAAGCGGAAATATTAGTGCAACAGGGAATTTGACCATAAAGTTGGAAGGTGAGAACACACTAGGAAGCGAAAGCTACGGAAGTAATGTGATTAAAGTAAATAATGGCAATCTCGCAATCAAAGGATCCGGCGCGTTAACTGCAGAAAATGCAAGCGGCGTAACTACTACGATCTATGCAGGCGGCAATATCACCATTGACGGTGGAGCTAATGTGTCCGCAACCCATGCAGACGGAGGAGCACAGGCCATCCACGCTAGTGGTCAAGGTCAAATTACTATTTCCGGTGCAGGCACAGAGGTGATAGCCACTCATAACGGAAAAGGCTCAAGTACTGACGCAAACTATGTTGCGCTGAAAGCCGGCACTATTCAGATTTTAAACGGTGCAAAGCTTATCGCAAAGGGTGAGGCAAAGGCAGTGGACGGAACGCTGAGCGTTGATAACCGCGCAAACTATAAGATCTATGCAGGCGACAGCGAACCGGGCACAGAAAAGAGTGATATTACAAAGCTTATCGACAAATATCTAAAGATTGAGCCGAAGACCGCTGTACCGACTGCGTTGGAGGAGGTTATCTTTGGGTATGCATATGATGTGCAGAGGGAGCCAGACTTCCCTTCGATAACGAATCCCAAGATTACATTGTCCAGGCTAAGCACGAATGCAGGAAACGGCATATCAAATAATAGCGGCTCTTTGACGCTTACTAAGGTTGGGACATATTCTTACGTTGAAAGCCAGAAAGATAGTTTGAATTACAATTCAATATTAAACAGCATTGTGGATACAATTTATGACAATTATAAAGCAAGCGGTTTGAAAAAGGAAACAATCGTTATCCATGAATTGAAAAACGGAAACAATCACATCGCTTACGGCGTAGTCATCGCATATGATGCGGAGAAAAATTGTGCTGTGTTTATAGGAGATAAGCATAATGAAGGTGGCGCAGGGTATCTGCTTTCAAAAAAAGCACAAAGTGGTTCAGTTACCATCGATAAAATTAAGATTGCGACTGACTTTGTAAAGGATATCAGCATTAAGTTAGTAGATACGGAAACTTCCACTGACATGGATCCTACGGCAACTCATGTATTCCCGGCAGTAACAGCCGGCTACAAGGACAGCGATCTGACACCAAAGGAAGTGACAATAACCAATACCGGAAATGCGGAAACAGGTGAGTTAACAGTTGCCCTCTCGAATGACAACGGCTTCATCGTAGTACCAGAAAATCGAACAATTTCAAGCATCACTAAGGGTGGAACTGCGGCCTTTTCGATAAAACCGCAAGCTGACCTTTCACAAGGCACATATACAGCTACTGTAACCGTCAGTGGACAGAATATAGTTGCACAGTCATTTGATGTGAGCTTTACAGTAAAGGCTGCAGTAACCAAGACATTGAGCAGCATCGCTGTGACTACGGCTCCCACCAAGACCAACTATACCGCTGGTGAGAAATTCGATCCTGCCGGAATGGTAGTAACGGCTACCTATAGTGATGGTACTACAAAAGAGGTAACAGACTATACATTTACACCTAACGCAGCACTGACAACCAATGATGCAAGAATAACAATCAGTTACACCGAGGGCGAAGATACTAAGACAGCTACGCAGGCTATTACGGTCAATGCATTAGAGTACAACATCACCGTAACAGGCGGTAAGGCTACACAAGTTGAAGGCACTGAAATTAGCAAAGCAGCAGAGGGCACAGTGATTACCCTGACCGCAAATGCGGCTCCTTCCGGTAAGGAGTTTTATAAGTGGGTTGTCGAAAACGGAAACATCAACCTTGCGGAGGCAAACAGCGCAACCACTACTTTTACAATGCCTGCCGGTGCAGTCAGTGTGAAAGCAACCTATAAGGATGTACCGCATACCGGCGGCGGTTCCCACTCCTCGTCCATACAGAAGCCGACTATTATCGCAGGCGAAGGTGCTGAGACAAGTCTTAGCATTCTTGGGACAAATCTGACAATTAAAGTGACAGAAGGATATGAACTGACAGATGTTATCTTAAACGGTGTATCCAAGGGCAAAGTAACCGAACTCACCGGTCTAAGGACAGGAGATAAGGTTGAGGTAAAAACAGAAAAGAAACAGGAAAAGCCGACTAAGGAAGAAATCATCGCGGCTCTTGACAACAGCAAGCTTGTAGCACGTTCGAAACTCATAACTTTGGAGAACGGAAAGAAAGCTGTACGCGTTACATGGTATGATCAGAACGGAAACGAAATCGACTTTGACGGCATTGAAGTTTACCGCTCGGTTAAGAGATACAAGGGCTACGGGCTGGAGCCGTTCTACACAACAAAGGGAGACAAGAGCGAAGGATATTATGTTAATACAAAAGACCTCAAAGAAGGTACTACATATTACTACAAAGTACGCGGATATGTAACCATCGACGGTCAAAAGTACTACACAGATTATTCCCTCAAGGCAATCAGAACAATCAAATAAGGTAAGTACAAATAGGGGCTGTCGCATTAACGGAAACAAACCGTTAGGGCGTCAGGCCCTTTTACCATGTTTGCCCTTGACTTGAGTGTACAAATCTCATATAATAGATGAGTAATTAAATTTCAGATTGCCTTTTGAAAGCTCCGCCTGATTGGTCTGGGTCCTGCGCAATAAGACTCTGCGAACCTTGTCAGGTCCGGAAGGAAGCAGCAATAAGCGGAAGCTCTTATGTGCCGCAGATAAGCCTTCTCCTTGACTGCGGAGCTTTCAAAGGGCAATTTTTTTAGAAAGGAAGGCTTATGTATCAGGCACTGTACAGAGCATACAGACCCGAGGTATTCGATGAGATACTCGGTCAGAAGCATATAGTACGAATACTTCAGAACCAGATAGCAAAGGACGAGATAGGCCACGCCTATCTTCTGTGCGGCACCAGAGGCACAGGCAAGACCACAACCGCAAGAATACTTGCCAAGGCCGTAAACTGTCTGTCTGAGGGAGAGCGCCCCTGCGGTCAGTGCGCCAACTGCATAGCCATCAAAAACGGCACCTTTATAGATGTAATAGAGGTAGACGCCGCATCAAACAACGGCGTTGAGAATATCAGAGAGCTTCGTGAGAGCGTCAAGTACCCTCCGGCAGCAGGACGCAAAAAAGTCTATATCATAGACGAGGTTCATATGCTGTCACAGGGTGCTTTCAATGCGCTTCTCAAAACCCTTGAGGAGCCGCCGGAATACGTTATGTTTATTCTGGCAACTACAGAGCCTCAGAAGCTTCCGGCGACCATACTTTCAAGATGTATGAGACTGGACTTTCGCAGAGTCTCCGAAAATCTGCTCAAACAGGGCATGCGCAGCATATGCGAGGACAAGGGAATACAGGTAAGCGAGGCAGCTTTAGGGCTTATTGCAGCCAATGCGGACGGTTCTGTCAGGGACGGACTCAGCATACTTGACCAGTGCCTTGCGGCAGGCAAGGACACCCTTGACAGAGAGGACGTGCTTGACTTTCTGGGCACTTCATCTGAGGAGATATTTATAGAGCTTACACATAATGTGGCGGTTCACAATATTGCACAGGCACTGCTGATTTTAGAGCAGGTTTTGTCGGAGGGCAAAGAAATCAGACAGTTTATGAAAGACTGGCTGGCCCATTACAGAGCGCTTCTGATTTCAAAATTCGTATCCTCGTCCGAGGATATGCTCAATATGTCGGCAGAAAATATAAACAGGATTAAAGAGCAGAGCCAGACCCTTGAGGTTGCAGAGATAGACAGAGCTATAATAGAGTTGTCAAAGACTATAGCCGATGCCAGGTGGTCAACGCAGCCGAGAGTGCTGCTGGAGCTTTGCATAGTAAGGCTTGCCTCTGTATACGAGGAGCCTCAGATTATGTATCAGCAGCCGGCGAGGAGTGAAGCTCCTGCGGTCAAGGCGCAGCCGGCACCGGTGCAGCAGACAGCGCCTGCAGAGCCTGAGGAAGCTGCTTCTGTTAAAGCGCCGGTACAGCAGTCATCGCAGCCTCCTGCGGATTACGATATGATATGGAGAGCTGTTGTTGAGGCGGCAAGCAGCAGACAGGGAAGCTTCAATCTGCTTCGTTCGGGGTCCAGACTGACGGACATATCAGACGGAGTGTTTACGGTTGCCGCAGGCAGCGAGTTCATCAGAAAACTTATACAGGACAGCAGCAGTATGTTCGTCGAGCTTATGGAAAAACAGACAGGACAGAGGCTTACCCTCGATTGCACCTTAGGCAGCAGAGGCAGAAAGCAGGAAACAGATATAAACAGTGTTGTAAGAGAAGCCGAAGATAAATTAGGGCTTAATATAGAAATAGAATAATGGAGGATTACTATGGGTAAAGGAATGAAAGCGGGCAAAAGACCAAAGACTCCCGGCGCAGGAAATATGCAGGCGCAGATGGCGCAGATGCAGGCCGTGCAGCGTAAAATGACCGAAATGCAGGATGAAATAGATAAAATGGAAACAACAGCTACCGCAGGCGGCGGAGCCGTAACTGTTACAGTATGCGGAGCAAAGCAGATAACAAATATCGAAATCAATCCTGATGTAATAGATCCCGATGATGCAGAAATGCTTCAGGATCTTGTAATGGCTGCGGTTAACGAAGCCTTAAGACAGATGGAAGAAATCGCAGCAGCCGAAATGAACAAGCTTACAGGAAGCCTGGGACTTCCTCCGGGACTGCTGTAATGAAAACCTATGCAAAACCGCTGTCAAAGCTGATAAACGAGTTGTCAAAGCTTCCGGGAATAGGCGGCAAAACAGCGCAGAGGCTGGCGTTTCACATACTGTCCATGGAAGAGGAACAGGCCATGAGCCTTTCGCAGGCCATAGTTAATGCTAGAGAGCAGATGAAATACTGCTCCGTCTGCGGCAATCTTACGGACCAGGATCCATGCAGCATATGCTCTGACCAGTCGAGAGCGCAGGATATAATCTGTGTTGTCGAAAGTCCCAGAGATGTGTTTGCAATGGAGCGAATCAGAGAGTTTAAAGGTCTGTATCACGTGCTTCACGGAGCCATATCTCCTATGGACGGCATAGGTCCTGAGGACATCAACCTCAAATCGCTTATAGTCAGACTTCAGCAAAATGATGTCAAGGAAGTTGTGCTGGCCACCAACCCTAATATAGAGGGAGAGGCTACAGCTATGTATATTGCCAGACTTATTAAACCGTCCGGCATCAAGGTTTCAAGAATTGCTCACGGTATTCCGGTAGGAGGAGATCTGGAATATGCCGATGAGATAACGCTTCTCAAAGCCCTTGAGGGCAGAAGAGAGCTATAGGCGCATACCCTTTTTCTTTGCAAGATTTAAAAGATATGTGTATTTTGCCTCTGCCGCAAGTATGCTGTAGGAAGCATAGTCCACAGCGGCAAAGTCGCTTAACTGATTAAAATCATACTGAGCCTGCTCAAGATCTGAGTAGGCTTTTTCTATTGAATCAAACAGCAGCATTTTTTCATCTGCGGGACGCAGTCGGCTGTTCAGAAATGTTCTGTTGGCAGCGACAAGCCTGCTCTTTAGCATACCTGCGGTGCTGATTATCCTTTCCTTTGAAGTCATAAATTCATACCTCATATCACATTATTTAATTCTATTTTAATCATTACTGGAATATTTTATACAGGCAGTATATGAAAAGGAGAGAAATTATGGCAATAAATCAGCAGCTTCTGATACTTTCTGTTATCGCGGCTATAGTAATTATAATTGACTGCGGCAGGACTTCGCTGAAGATTGTAACTTCGTCGGCGCTGGGACTTGCAGGGCTTGCGGCACTTCATTTTACAGCATTTGCAGTGCCTCTGAACGCAGTTACAATCGGTGTTTCGGCGGTTCTGGGACTGCCGGGAGTCGGAGCGCTTATGTATATATTCGACAAGATAATATGAAATAATAATTAATTTGACCGAAAAAGTCAATATTCTTGCTCACTTGATTGTATTTTCTGAAAATCATTGTGGTTTTTGAATTAAAGTGTATAATAAACGTGTGATTATATTTATGTTATTTTATGTTTAAGGAGGAAATGTAGCGTGAGCGAACAAGTAAAAACTCATGCTGTTGACGTTGATGAACACGGCTTGAAAAAGCATGACATCAAGGTTTCAACAGTAGTATTCATGATTTTCTGTCTGGTAGCTGCAGGATGCTATGGTATCGAAGAGATGCTTCCTGAATGCGGTCCGGGACTGACAATCATTATGTTATGTGTACTTCCGTTTGTATGGGGACTTCCGTTTGGTCTTGTTGCATCAGAACTCGGTTCTGTAAGACCGCAGGAGGGCGGATATTACAAATGGGTACAGGAGGCTCTGGGAGAATTCTGGGGATTCCAGGCAGGCTGGTGGAGGAGTATTTCAATATATATTGATAACACCACCTATGTAATTCTTGCCGGCGGATATGCGGCAACTGTATGGGATATGGGTATTCCTGCAGAATTTGCGCTTAAATTCGCAATGATAGCTATATTTACAATAATCAATATCCGCGGAGTTAAAGATGTAGGTATTGCAAGTACGATACTTTCCATTCTGGTAATGGTGGCTTTCGGCGTTGTTGCTATATGCGGATTCATCAACTGGGGCGGAGATGCAGAGACAGCATCAACAATCTCATTCCAGCTTACACCTGAGCCTGCAGAGGGCATAGGCGACTGGTTCTTCTACATCGCAGGCGGCATATCAATCGGTATGTGGATGTACTCGGGCTATGAATCAATGTCAACCATAGCGGGCGAGGTTTCAAACCCTCAGGTGATTCCTAAGGGAACAATCATAACAGTACCGCTTATCATGGCAGTATATATCCTGCCTACAACAGCAGGTCTGGGCTCACTTGGACAGTGGGACAACTGGGGAACAGACGGCGGATGCGTAGGTTATGCAGATGTTGTTTCCCACTTCTGGGGACCGGCATTCGGAGTAATATTTGTAATAGTTGCAATACTTGCCCAGTGTTCGATTTACAACACATACATAGCATCAGGTTCAAGAGGCTTCTTCTCACTTGCAGACGACCATCTTGCACCACCGGTAATGGTTAAATGCGACAAGAAATTCGGTGTTCCTTACATATCAGTATTATCAGTAGGTATATTCAACCTTATATTCTGTATGTTCCCGTTCGGATTTATCGTTGTACTTGACTGTGCGCTTCTGATGGCATCATATATACTGGTATATATTTCAGCTATGGTATTGAGAAAGAGAATACCTGAAGAAGAATACAAATTCAGGATTCCGGGCGGATACGGATTCCTATGCCTGATATGCATAGTTCCTATCTGTGTAGCTATATTTGCAACATTTGTAAATGGCTCCGACTACTATCTTGGTGGTATGGTAGGTATTGTTTCCGGTCCTATACTCTACTTCATCTGGAGAAGAAGATACGGCGGACTTACAGTTAAGGATCCTGTAAGATTCCCTAAAAATGAAAAGACAGGACTTGGTATAGGTGATACTAAGAAACTTGCATTCCTGTTTATGATTATGACTATTATGAATGTAATAGCATTAGTATTTGAACCTTGGTATGAAGGCTGGGGAACAGAAGATGCGTGGGAAGCAGGCGACTACTTCGACGGTATGTTTGAAAATTCTAATGTAGATGTGATTCTTGGTTCGATCCAGACAGGACTTTACATACTGACAGCTGTATGCGCAATACTTATGATAGTATTCTTCTTCGTATACAGAAAGGTAGAGCCTAAGAAATAACGATATGTTGATTGCCGTTAAGGCAGCCTTAACATAAAATAACTAAATATTAATCACAGCACAAAGCGGAGGCGTTTAGCCTTCGTTTTGTGCATATGTATGAGAGATTAAGATATTTGAACAGGAAATTTTGCAGGTATTAAATTCAGATAAAACTTCTGACATAAAGATGCACAGATAAGCTGTTTGGGCCGAATCAGGTTTCAGCTTAGACGGTTTTTTTATGTAACGGCAATAGAGAATATATGGATTAATAACTGTCTGAACAAGGTACATTATTCAGGTTGATTATATAACATGCAGTATTATGGATTAAGATATCCGGACAAAAGAAGCAACTCATATGAAGGGTGTGTAAAAAACACATCTATATACTTAAAATTAACCTAAAAAGTAAAAAAGAAATACAATACACCAAAAATAGTAAATGTTTATTGACATGTTATGCTCTTACTGGTAATATATAGCTGTGAGATACACAGTTATATTATTACATAAATACATTTATCAAGGAATTAGAGAGGACAGGATAATGAGTAAAGCAGCAGAGGATATAAGAGCATATATTACAGAACAGTTTATGACAACAAGAAGAAAGGAATTCAGCTTTACTGATGATATGGTATTTCATATTATATATGGTCAGGGTACGG
>OLOV01001546.1_pt1 | contig 17854 bp, 20 predicted proteins | sample 1672931 | NCBI WGS metagenome assembly OLOV01 (sample SAMEA3136738, study PRJEB25190) | human gut metagenome | biome: human gut; feature: human-associated habitat; material: faeces | place: Austria | collected 2013
CATTTACTTTCCAGTTATGAACCTCTTCTACTATTTTTGCGTCTTTCATATAATCTTCTAATGTTTTTCCATTTCCTATGCTTGGATTATACCCCTCTTCCTCTGCTATTGCATTTTTATATGCATCCCCTATTTTCTCTGCGTGGCCTATTAAGTCACTATTTACTATTACATTCACACTTACTGCCACTAGTATTAGCATTACTACTATTGTTATTATTAACGCTACTAACGTTATACCTTTGTCTCTTCTCATTTTCAACTCTCTCCTTCTTTTATTTTTTCTTTCTAGTCCGCCAAATCTCGTCGGAGTTTTGTATTTATTTAAAATCGAACCCACGTTTGATACGCCTACGATGTTTTTCGGGGGTCTTCGATTTTTTTCTAAATACAAAAGCTCCTGCGTTTGGCTACTTTGTGCTTGTTTTTATATATTTATTTCGAAAATGAAAAGTCAATGAGGTTTCTGGCACCTTAAGGGAATACCCGTTTCTTCTGCGGCTAAGACCCTCGTGCCTTGACTTTCCATTTGAGAAAAAATATATAAATACACTTAAAATTAATTTTTTGCATGCAAAAAAGAGACAGACCTATCCATCTCTTGCGTACAACTTTAATAAAGCATAAAAATTTATGCTTGGTTTATTTTTTAGATTACAGCTCTCTCTCTCTCTCTCTCTCTCTCTACAGTATCAAGGGTTGTAGCTATTGTTCTTCTCATAATCTCTCTCCTTTGTTCTCTCTTCCTACTTTTCCCTATCATATACCATTTTCCACTCTTTGTCAACACAACCCCCAAAAAATCTTATTATATTTCTCCAAAAATTACAATACCTCAAAAAAACTCCACCTATTCCGTCCTCAATGCAACTACCGGATCTCGCTTTGAAGCCGCCTTCGCCGGTATTAATCCACCAATTAACGTAAGAACAACACTTAACACTATTAAAACAGTTGAATTCCCTAAAGTCAAAGTCGCATTCAGCGGAATATTCCCCGTAAAATGGTGCAATACAGAATTAATTACTGGAATTAATGAATATGTTATTCCTATTCCAAAAATCCCTGATAATAACCCTATTATAAATGTTTCAGCATTAAATATTGAAGATATATTATGTTTAGACGCTCCTATTGCCCTTAAAATTCCTATTTCCTTCGTTCTCTCATATACAGAAATATATGTTATTATTCCTATCATAATTGAAGAAACCACTAAAGAAATTGATACAAAAGCAATTAATACATACGTTACAGCATTTACTATTGTTTTTACAGAACTCATAAGAATTCCCGTTGTATCCGTATATTTTATCTCCTTATCCTCTTCCCCATTTGCCTTTACTTTTTCATTATATGAATTTATAAAATCTTCAAAATGTTCTTTTCCTTCAAAACTATTAAAATAGAAAGAAATATATGTTGGTTCCTCTTTATCTTGGTAACCAAGTGATATTAGGTTTGATTTTGCAGTTGTTTCTGTTTTAGTCATCATCGCACTTACAATTCTTGTAATTTCATCTTCTGTAATTTTAAGCTTAAACGCACTTGATATTTTATCTTGGTCAACATTAAACGAAGACGCTATACTGCCACTTAAAGAGCTTGTTATCTCTCCCACCTTTGTTAAAATTGTTTTTTTCATAACAGCTTCTGTCATAGCTTTTGCCATTGTTTCAGCAGTTCCTTGTATTGCAATATTTCCCATATATGTTGTAATAACTTGTGAAGCAATCTCTTTATACACTATAGCAACTGGATTCTCAATATTTTCTGTAAGTGATGGATCTGTTGCATAGTATGAGTTTATATATATTTGCAAAAGTCCCTTTAATAGCCCTGAATATGTTGTTTTAAAAGTTTCTGCTGGTATTACATAATTTGCTTCAAGATCTGCTACAATGTTTGTTGGTTCCTCTTTAGATAAATAATCTGTTACGGTGCTTTCAATATCATTTAAGGCTATTTTATCTGTTATACTATTAAATAGACCATTAGCTAAATTCTCAAGTCCATCTGTAAATGCCTTTTTTGCAGGCTCTGTGTTTGTTGTTATTGCATTTGAAATCTCATTCATATAGCCTGCTGTTTGGTTTTGAATTTTATTTGTATCTATATTTATGTTAAATGCACTTTGTAGTTTTTGCTTATCTATTTCAACTAAATCTTCAAAATTTAGGTCAAAATTATTTGTTTTACTATCAAACTTTGAACCAGAAAACACATCTATTGTATCGTCTGCAAGCTGTTTTTTTACAATATCCGTATTTGCTGAGTAATCTATTATATAGTCTATAAGTTTACTTGTATAAGCAACACCTGGATTTAATGCCATTGTTGTAACACCTGGTTTTGCAGATACAACACCTACTATTTTTAGGTTAATCGCTTCTTCAAATGTTTTTTCTAGGTATTCTTCATTTTCGCTCATATCCTCATAAACATCATATTTATCATTGAACTTGTAAAGGTCTGTTGGTCTTATTAGTTTAAGATTTATATTCATTAAATCTTCATAAGATAAAGTCATTGGCTCATTTTTAACATCTACAGTTTCTCCACTCATGGCTTTTGTTATCATATCAGTTAATTCCTTTGTGTCTCTTAGTCCTAGTGAATATACAAGTAAATCTGAAATTGTATTTGGTTCTGATAATACAATTACCATTTCATCATAATTTTCTGGCCAACGTCCTGCAAGCATATCATAAGATGCATTTAAAGCTTCTCCATCATCAATCATTTGAGTAAATACAGAAGCAAATGATGAGTAAGAGCTTAAAATATTTGAATTTCCATATATAGAGTTAAAGATATTGCTTGGATTTAGCTTTGCAATTTTCCCTGTTGCGTCTTTAGCATATATAAGCGGGTCTACACTGTATGAATATTTAACATTAGAAATATCGTTTTTTACTTCGTTATAGTTGTTCTCTAAGTATTTCTTAAAACTCTTTAAATCGTTTGTGCTTAAGCTAGATAGCATACTCGAAATATATTGTTCTTCCTTAACTCCTGAAGTATTACCATTATCTCCTTCTCCACTTCTTAAAGAAAGCAAGGTTCCCGCAATATCGGTTGATTGTTGCATTATTGATAATGGATATGAAGTTAAGGTATCTTCTTGAATATGGTCTACATAGTTTTGGAAGCCATTTGAAACTGAAAGTATTAAAGCAATTCCAATTATACCTATTGAACCTGCAAAAGCTACTAATATTGTTCTTCCTTTTTTAGTTAGAAGGTTATTTAAACTTAACCTAAAAGCAGTCCAAAATTTCATTGAAGTTTTTCCAATTTTACTTTTGTCTTTTGTTTCAATATTTTCATTTTCCTTAATCGGATTAGAATCCTCAGTAATCACACCATCTAGTATTCTAATAATTCTACTTGAATACTTTTCTGCAAGTTCTGGATTATGTGTTACCATTATTATTAATTTATCTTTAGAAATCTTCTTCAAAATTTCCATTACTTGAATACTTGTTTTAGTATCCAAGGCTCCTGTTGGCTCGTCTGCTAGAATAATATCTGGGTTATTTACTAAAGCTCTTGCAATAGCAACTCTCTGCATTTGCCCACCAGATAACTGGTTTGGTTTTTTATGTATTTGGTCTTTTAAGCCAACTTCTTCTAAAGCCTTAATAGCACGCTCTCTTCTCTCCTTTTTAGGAATACCACCTATAGTTAATGCAAGTTCTACATTGGAAAGAACAGTTTGGTGGCCAATTAAATTATAGCTTTGGAATACAAATCCAACTTTATAATTTCTGTATGCATCCCAATCTCTATCTTTAAAATGTTTTGTTGATTTTCCATTTATAATTAAATCTCCACTTGTATATCTATCAAGTCCTCCAATAATATTAAGCAAAGTAGTTTTTCCGGCAACCACTTTGTCCTAAAATAGAAACAAATTCAGACTCTCTAAACTTTATACTAACTCCTTTTAAGGCTTTAACTTCCTCATTTGAAGTTCCATATACTTTTGTTATATTTTTTAATTCTAACATTTATTTTTTTCTCCTCTAATTAATTCCAATACATATTATGAACCAAAAATGCTTTAATGTCAAGAAAAATTTAATACTTATACCATCTAAAAACTACATAAGGTTTGCAATTTTATGTAAATTGTGTTAAAATTTATTTAGGTTTAGCTTTTGGCTAAATACTTTATATTCCCTTAAATGGGTGGAGATTTTTATGAAAATTCATTCTGGACCTAAGGTATCGGTAACATGCAACAAGTGTGACATTATGCTAAGCGCAGATCGCCCCTCTGATATTCATCACCTTATCTGCAACGGTAACTCTCAATACTACGTTGAGTGCCCCATTTGCGGTAGCAAAATCGAAATTACCGAACAAGAAGTTCCTAGCTTGTTCAAGCCTTACATCCAAATAACCGGCCGTGGAATTATGACTTGCCACGAATAAGGGAAAAGCGCTATCCTATTAGATGGCGCTCTTTTTTTCTAAATATTCATCATATGTCATGTCTTTATCGAATTTTTTGTTTGGTCCAAGTTCAATTATTCTATTTGCAACTGTCTCTGTTAATTGGTGGTCATGTGAAGTAAAAATTAAATTTCCTTGGAATTTTTTTAGTCCTTCATTTAATGCTGTTATTGCTTCCATATCTAGGTGGTTTGTTGGCTCATCAAAGCTTAAGAAGTTCGCACCTGATAGCATAATTTTTGCAAGCACACATCTTACTTTTTCTCCTCCTGATAATACGTCCACATTTTTTAATGCTTCATCTCCAGAAAATAACATTCTTCCTAAGAAACCTCTAATATATGTTTCATCGGGATCTTTTGAATACTTTCTTAGCCAATCTACTAATGTTTCTTTATTCTCAAATAAATATCCATTATCCTTTGGGAAATATGCATTTGTTATTGTTTGCCCCCATTCAATTTCTCCTTCATCTGGCTCTAGTTCTCCTGCAATAATTTGAAATAATACTGTTGTTCTTAATTCATTATCAGATACCACAGCTATTTTATTTCCTGGTCTTACATTAAATGAAATGTTATCTAATATCTTTTCTCCATTTATTGTTTTTGAAATATTTTTAACCTTTAATATTTCATTTCCTGGTAGTCTATCTGGTTTAAAATCTATATATGGATATTTTCTGTTTGAAGCTTTAATTTCTTCTAATTCTATTTTCTCCAATGATTTTTTTCTTGAAGTTGCTTGTTTTGATTTTGAAGCATTTGCACTGAATCTTGCAATAAAATCTTGTAATTCTTTTATTTTTTCTTCTTTCTTTTTATTTTGCTCTTTTGCCTGTTTTAAAGCAAGCTGGCTTGATTCATACCAGAAATCATAGTTTCCTGGATATATTTTTATTTTTCCAAAGTCAACATCTGCAATATGTGTACAAACTTTATTCAAAAAATATCTATCATGTGATACTACAATTACTGTATTTTCAAAATTAATTAAAAATTCCTGTAACCATTCTATACTTTTTAAATCCAAGTCGTTTGTAGGCTCATCTAATAGCAATACATCCGGATTTCCAAATAAGCTTTGTGCTAAAAGTACTTTTACCTTGTCTTTTGCTTCAAGTTCCCTCATTAATTTATAATGGTTTGCTGCTGGTATTCCTAAGTTATTTAAAAGTATTGCACTATCAGATTCTGCATTCCAGCCATTCATATTACCAAAACGTTCTTCAAGTTTTGCAGCTTTTAATCCATCTTGCTCATTAAAATCTGGTTTAGCATATAGGGCTTCTTTTTCCTTCATTATGTCATATAATTCCTTATTGCCCATAATAACTGTATCTAATACTGTATAATCTTCATAAGCAAAGTGGTTTTGTTTCAATACTGAAAGTCTTGCACCTTTTTCTACTGCAATTTCACCCTTGCTTGGTTCTAACTCACCAGATAGAACTTTTAAAAATGTTGATTTTCCTGCACCATTTGCTCCTATTAATCCATAGCAATTTCCTTTAGTGAATTTAATATTTACATCTTCAAACAAAACTCTTTTTCCAAATCTAACGGTTACACCTATTGCATTAATCATTTTTCTCTCCTTAAATCATGTCTTTTCTTTTAAGCCATACATAAGCTCCTACTGCAACAAGCAGTGAAATTAACAATAATATTACAAATCCATAAGGTGTTTTTTCAAATGGCAATTCAACATTCATTCCCCATATACTTGCTATCAATGTTGGTACTGATATTAGTATTGTAAGTGATGTAAGAAATTTCATAACACCATTTAAGTTATTTGAAATTATTGATGAATACGCATCCATTGTACTTGTTAAAATATCACTATATGTTTTACTCATTTCTATAGCCTGCCTGTTTTCTATAATGGCATCTTCAAGTATATCTTCATCCTCTTCATACATTTTTAAAACTTTTCCTCTTAAAGTTTTCTCCATTACAATTTCATTTGATTTTAATGAAGTTGTAATATATATCAAGCTGTTTTGTAAGTTTAATAATTGTATTAAATCTCTATTTTTCATACTTTGTTGTAGTAAAAATACAGTTGCTTCTTGTTCTTTATTAATTTTTTTTAGATTATCTAAGTAACATGCAGAGTTTAAGTATAATATCTGCAATAAAAATCTTGTTTTCTTATATGTATAAAAACTTTTTATTTTTCCCTTTTCAAAAGCATCAATTATTTTATTTTTCTTTAGAGAAACTGTTATAAAAAAGTCATCTCTTACAATTACTACACCAAGTGGCATTGTAGTATATGTTGTATCATCTTGTATATCTTCAATAATTGGTACATCTATAACAAATAATATTCTATCATCCTCTGTATCTATTCTGGCTTGCTCCTCATAGTCCAAAGGGTATCTAATAAAGTCTTCTTCAATATTAACCTCTGTACATACTCTCTTTATTTCCGACTCGGACGGGTTCACTAAGTTTATCCAAACTCCTTTTTTAATTTCTTCAACTTCTTCTAACTTATTAGTTCCTAAATTTGTATTATAAATTTTAAGCATTGTAACCCCTCCTCTTTCAAATTTTTGATTAAATATCTATACGCCACCATTAATTATATCACAAAATCTAATGGATATAAAGGAAAATCTAAATGTTTTCATAATATTTTTTAATTCTTTGAACTGCTTTTTGAGTATTTTCTTTTGTTCCAAAACCTGTTAGCCTAAAATATCCTTCTCCACTTGGGCCAAAGCCAACTCCTGGTGTTCCCACTACTCCAATCTTTTCAAGAAGTTCATCAAAGAATTCCCAAGAATTTAATCCCTCTGGAACTTTTAGCCATACATAAGGGGCATTTTCTCCTCCATAAGTTTCAAATCCAATATCATCTAATCCTTGTTTTATTGTTTTGCAATTTTCCATATAATATGCTACGTTTTCTGCAATTTCTTCCTGTGCCTCTTTTGTGTAAACTGCTTCTGCACCTCTTTGTGTTATGTAAGATACTCCATTTGATTTTGTACTTTGTCTTCTATTCCATAGCTTGTTTATTGCTACCTTTTCACCTGTTTTTGTATATCCCATAAGTTCTTTTGGAACAACTGTGTATCCACATCTTATTCCAGTAAATCCAGCTAATTTTGAGTAGCTCTTAAATTCTATTGCAACCTCTTTTGCACCTTCTATTTCATATATACTATGAGGAATATTTTCATCTTGAATGTATGCCTCATAAGCAGCATCATATAGAATAATTGATTTGTTTTTCTTCGCATAATCAACCCATTTTTTTAACTCATCTTTTGAGATTACTGTTCCTGTTGGATTGTTTGGGAAGCATAAATATATCATATCTACTTGTTCTTTAGGTAGTTTAGGTATAAATTCGTTTTTAGAAGTTACTGGAACATAATTTATTCCTTCATATTTTCCGTTTTCAAATATGCCACTTCTACCAGACATAACATTTGTATCTAAATACGCAGGATACACTGGATCTGTAATTGAAACTATGTTTTGAACATCAAAAATATCTACAATATTTCCTATATCTGTACCAATTCCGTCTGAAATAAATATTTCGTAATTTTCAAAATCTATATCTCTTTTTTTGTAATCATTTGCAATAATTTTTTCTTTCAAAAAATCGTATCCAACTTCTGGTCCATACCCTTTAAAAGTCTTTGTATCAAGCATTTCATCTACTGCTTTTTTCATGGCTTCCGCAACCTTTTTGGGAATTGGTCTTGTTACATCTCCAATTCCAAGTTTTATAATTTCTTTTTCAGGATGCTTTGCCTGATATTCTTTAACCTTTTGAGCTATTGTAACAAATAAATAGCTATCTTGTAATTTTAAAAAATTTTCATTAATTGTTATCATAATCTAATTCCCCCTCAAACACCGTTTCTGCCGGCCCTGTCATATATACATGATTATTTTCTTTATTCCACTCAATTTCAAGGTCTCCTCCAAGTAAGTGGATATTTACTTTATCTTCAACTAATCTTTTTAAATTGCAGGCCACCATTGTAGCACAAGCACCTGTACCACAGGCCAAAGTTTCACTAGAACCTCGCTCCCAAACTCGCATTTTAATATTTTTCCTATCCAAAACACTTACAAACTCAATGTTGGCTTTATTTGGAAAATGCTTATCACTTTCTAAAATAGGACCATATTTTTGAATATTAAAACTTTCTAAGTCATCAACCACAATAACTCCATGAGGATTTCCCATAGAAACACAGCTAATGCAAAATACTCTATCTTCTACTTGAACATTTATTTCTCTGGATTTTGAATCTACTGGAATATTTTCACATTCTAAAATTGGCTCGCCCATATCTACTGTAACACTTTTTACTTGTTCATTTTCGATATTTAGCCTAATATACTTTATTCCAGCTAAAGTTTCAATAGAAATATCCTTTTTACCTGTTAATCCTTTATCATGAACAAATTTACCTACACACCTTATTCCATTCCCACACATTTCGGCCTCAGAACCATCACTGTTAAAAATTCTCATTTTAAAATCAGCAATATCACTATCTCCAATTAAAATAACTCCATCACTTCCAACACCAAAGTGCCTATTACTAACAAAACGAGCCAAGGATGACATAGTGTTAGTATTTACGTTGCAATCAATGCAGTAAATATACACATAATCATTCCCCAGCCCTTGCATTTTTGTAAAATTAATCATAAAAATTCACCCTTCTTCTAGGTATTAATAAATCATGCAGAAATAATTATTTTTGCATGGTTTTTATTATATAAGATAATTTGCAATTTGTCAATATTTACAAATATAAAATAAAAAAACTTAGAGTTTATTTGCTCTAAGTTTTTTATTATTGTTATTTAATTAACTAAGCTAATTCGATTGTAGCTCCTGCTTCTTCGAATTTTGCTTTTAAGTCTTCAGCTTCTTCTTTGCTTACATTTTCTTTAACTGTTTTTGGAGCTCCATCAACTAAGTCTTTAGCTTCTTTTAATCCTAAACCTGTTGCGTCTCTAACTACTTTTATAACTTTGATTTTTTGATCTCCTGCTTCTTTTAATACAACGTTAAATGATGTTTTTTCTTCAGCTGCTGCTGCTCCAGCTCCTGCTACAGGTGCTGCTACTGCTTGTGCTGATACTCCATATTTTTCTTCAATTCCTTTTACTAATTCTGATAATTCGATAACTGTTAAGCTATCAATTTCTTCTAATAATTTTGCAATGTCTGCCATTTTAAAATCTCTCCTTTAATATAATTTTTTATTTTTCTGTGTCGGTCACAACCCTAAATAATCTTAAGCATTTGCTGCTTCTTTTTGCTTTGCAACTTCATTAAGTGCAACTGCAAGTTTTGAAATATTTCCAAGTAATGCAGCAGCAAGCCCAGCAAGTAATGTTTCTCTTGATGGTAATTTTGCTAATGCTATTAATTCTTCAACTGGAACTACTTTTCCTTCAATGATTCCACCTTTAATTTTGTAGAAATCATTATTTTTTGCAAATTCATATATTGCTTTTAGTGGTTCTAGATAATCTTCATATCCTAAAACAACTGCTGTTGTTCCTTCTAATACGTTATCTAATTCGCTTACTCCACAAGCTTCCATAGCTCTTTTTGTTATATTGTTTTTAATAACTTTGTATTCAGCTTGAGCACCTCTAATTTTTGCTCTTACAGCTGTTACATCAGCTACATTAATTCCTTTATAATCTGTTAATAGAACTATTTTAGCTTTTTTGATTTTTTCAGCTAATTCTTCAACTTCTTGTTTCTTTTGATTAAGAATTTTTTCACTTGCCATTTTTGTTTTCACCTCCCAAAGTTTATATAATATTAAAATTAAAAACTCTTGAAATGCCAATCTCGAGGCAAAACAAGAGTTAAATAATCTCTAGAATTTACCTCGGTAGGGCTTACTTTTATGCCTACTGTCTTTGGCAATATTTATTTTAATTAACCAACGTAAATGCTTGGTCCCATTGTTGTAGTAATTGCAACACTCTTAATGTATTGTCCTTTAGCTGCTGCTGGTTTTGCTTTTATTATAGCATCCATAACTGTTTCATAGTTTTCAAATAATTTGTCTGCTCCAAAAGATACTTTTCCAAATCCTAAGTGAATTATGTTAGATTTATCTAATCTATATTCAACTTTACCAGATTTAATTTCATTTATGGCTTTTGTTACATCCATTGTAACTGTTCCAGATTTTGGGTTTGGCATTAATCCTTTAGGTCCTAATACTTTACCTAATCTTCCTATAACACCCATCATATCTGGTGTTGCTACGATTACATCATAATCAAACCAGTTTTCTTTTTCAATTTTTGGAACTAATTCTTCTGCTCCAACAAAGTCTGCTCCAGCTGCTTCAGCTTCTTTTGCTTTATCACCTTTTGCAAATACTAAAACTCTTTGAGTTTTTCCTGTACCATTTGGAAGAACTACTGTTCCTCTAACTTGTTGGTCAGCTTGCTTTGAATCTACACCCAATTTTACGTGTAATTCTAATGTTTCATCAAATTTTCTTTTAGGCATATTTGTTAATACCTCAATTGCCTCTTTGGCATTGTAATTTTTTGTTTTATCAATAAGCTTTTCGCTTTCTTGATATAACTTACCTCTCTTCATAATATCCTCCTTTTGGTAATAACGGATTTCTCCTCCCAATAATTTATATATATATTTGCTATATATCATTTATTCAATCACTGTAACACCCATAGAACGAGCTGTACCAGCCACCATACTCATAGCAGCTTCTATTGATGCAGCATTTAAGTCTTCCATTTTTTGCTTTGCAATATCTTTAACTTGTTCCTTTGTAATGGTTGCAACTTTGTCTTTGTTTGGTTTTCCAGAACCTTTTTCTAATTTAATTGCTTTTTTAATTAATACAGCAACTGGTGGTACTTTTGTTATAAAAGTAAATGATTTATCTGAATATACTGTTATAACAACTGGAATTATCATACCTGGTTGATTTGCTGTTTTTTCATTAAATTCCTTTGTAAATTGCATAATGTTTATACCTGTTGAACCTAAAGCTGGTCCTACTGGTGGCGCTGGTGTTGCTTTTCCAGCTTCAATTTGTAATTTTACTATATTAGTAACTTCTTTCTGAGCCATTTTAAAAACTTCCTTTCAATTTATAAATTATATTTTATACCTTTTCTACTTGAGCAAACTCAAGTTCTACTGGTGTTTCTCTTCCAAACATTGAAACAAGAACTTTCACTTTTCCTTTTTCTTTGTTTATTTCTTGAACTGTACCAATAAATCCTGCTAATGCTCCATTTAAAATTTTAACTGAATCGTCTACATCATAGTTAATTTCAACTACTGCTGTTTCAAATCCCATACTTCTTATTTCTTCATTTGTAAGTGGTATAGGATCGGTTCCTGAACCAACAAATCCTGTAACTCCTCTAGTATTTCTAACTATATACCAAGATTCTTCAGTTACAATCATTTTTATTAGCACATATCCAGGGAAAACTTTTTTTAAGTTTGCTTTTCTTTTTCCATCTTTGATTTCTATTTGTTCCTCCATAGGAACAACAATATCAAAGAAATAGTCTTCAAGCTCTCTATTTTTTACAGTCTTCTCTAGATCTGTTTTAACTTTATTTTCATATCCTGAGTATGTATGTACTACATACCATCTTGGTTCTAGATTTTCTTCTACTTGAGACATCTTGTTTAAGCCTCCTTTTTAAAGTAATATAAAACCTTTTTATTATTCACTTACAGTATTATTTATAATGTCATTTACAGCATTCTCTGTAACTTTGTTTTCTTCTTCGTGCTCTTGCTCGTGATTATGTTCATCTTGAACTTGAACTGTATTATAGCCCCTAATATGTGATTTCAAATTATTTATTCCATATTTGCTAAACAAATCAAATACTACATCTAATACAAATACTATAGTCGCTGTAATTATTACTATAACAACAACTGCAATCGTATTATTTACAAGTTGTTTTGGTGTTGGCCAAATAACCTTCTTTAATTCTGCTTTGAAATCTTTGAAAAAACTTTTTTTATTTTTTGTTTCTTTTTTATTCTTAGTTTCTTTTTCATTAGCCATTTTATTTCCTCCTTAAAACAGCTTATTGCCTTATTTTGTTTCTTTGTGTGTTGTTCTTTTTTTGCAGAATTTGCAATATTTTTCAACCTCTAATCTTTCTGTATTGTTTCTTTTATTCTTGCTTGTCATATAATTTCTTCTTTTACATTCTGTACATTCTAATGTTATATTTTCTCTTGGTCCTTTTGCAGCCATTAACTCCACCTCCGACTTTATTTTTGGGTTTTAACGATGCGTTTTTTAAGCTATGCCCCAATTTATAGAACATAGCTTATTTAATTTACCATATTTTATTTAAAAAGTCAAGCGTTTCAAGGATTTTTTTTGAAATTTTTGTTACCAATTCAGACTTACTACTAAAAAATTCGCCCAACGCAGGAGTTTTATATTTAGAATAAATTGAGGACCCCCGAAAAACATCGTAGGCGTATCCATCGTGGGCTCAATTTATAATAAATATAAAAACTCCGACGAGATTGGGCGAGAATTTAGTAAATTAAGGGTGATTAGTAACAGTAATCCAATTTATTTTCCTTTTTCTTATTGTTTTCTTAGAATTTAAATGATATAATATTAAAACTAAAAGGAGCGGTTGGTTATTATGAAGTTGGATTGCAAGGATAAATCTATTTTATTTTCACATACAGAAATACCAGATATATTTTTTACAGAATATTTGTCTTGTGCAAATGGGGATTTTGTAAAAATATATCTTTGTTTAGTTTTTCTATCTAAATATGATAAAGATATAAAAATAACAGATTTATCTAAAAAGCTTAATATTCCTTTTAATGTTATTCAAGCAGGGCTTACCTTTTGGGAGGAAAATGGTGTTATTACAAAAAAGCCTACTGGCTATATTTTAAATAACTTGCAAGAAATTGAGCTTCATAAGTCATATACACCTAATTTAACTTTAACACCTGAAGCCATCGAAAATAACAGTAAAAATCAATATAGAGCTAGAGCTATTGAGAGTATTAATAATCAATATTTCCAAGGCATTATGTCTCCTTCTTGGTATAGTGATATTGATTTATGGTTTAAGAAATATGGATTTGATGAGCAAGTAATGGTTTCATTATTTGAATACTGTTTTGGAAAATCTGCCCTTCATAAAAATTATGTTCAAGCAGTTGCAGACATTTGGTCTAAAAATAATATTAAAACCTTTAATGATTTAGAGGTTTACTCTCAAAAACATGATAATATGAATAAAATAAAAAAGGCAATTGCTAAAAAGCTGGGTAGGTATACTGCTTTTACAGAATTTGAAGAAGAGTATATTGAAAAGTGGATTTTAGAATATGGTTATAATTTAGATGTTATAAATATTGCATTAAAAAAGGCTACTTCTAAGGCAAATCCAACCTTTGATTATTTCGATAAGTTATTAACAAGCTGGCATGAAAGAAATTTAAAAACAGCAGATGAAATTCAAAAATTTATGACAGATTTCAAAAATCAAAATAAGAGTTTAAAAGAAGTCGAGAAAAAAACTAACTATAATAATTATGCTCAAAGAAAATATGATAATTTAAATAGTTTATATGCAAATAACAATAAATGAGGTGATATATATGGTTTTAAAAGATTTGCTAAAGGAATACGAGCTAAAAAGAGCAAATGAAATGTCTAAGCTGAACAAAAGAAAACAAGAATTATATATTAGACTACCTCGCTTGCAAGAAATTGAAGACGATTTAAATAAATGTGCCATCGAATCTGCTAAAGCCATTCTAGCCAATAACAGTAATAGCATTTTAGAAAACTTACAAAAAAATGTAAATAAATTAAAAAAAGAACGTATATTAATTTTGAAAAAAGATGGTAAAGATTTAAATTATTTGTCTCCTATGTATGACTGTAAAAAATGTAAAGATACAGGCTATATTTTAGATAATGGTAAAACATCAATGTGTAGCTGTTTAAAGCAAAAACTTTTAAATAGTAAATATAACAATTCTAACATTGGTAATCTAGAAAATGAAAATTTTAAGAAATTTGATATAAATCTATATTCAGATGAAATTAACCAAGAAAAATACGGAGAAAATATTTCTCCAAGAGAAAATATAAAGATTATTGGAAAAGCTGCAAAAAATTTCATTAAAAATTTTGACAGTCCAGCAGAAAAGAATCTTCTTTTTTCAGGTGGTACAGGTCTAGGCAAAACATTTTTGTCAAATTGTATAGTTGCAGAGCTTTTAACAGCTCGGTAAAACAGTATTATACCAAACAGCTCCTGTAATGTTAGACACTCTAATAAATGAAATGTTTAGCAAAAATTCTGACAATACCTTCTCTCAAAATCTTTTAAAAGTAGACTTGCTTGTAATAGATGACTTAGGTACAGAGACAATGAATAGTATGAAATTTACAGAATTATATAAAATTATAAATACCAGACTTCTTAATCAAAATGGAAAAATTACTAAAACGATTATTTCAACTAATTTAGACTTGCAAGGATTATTCAGTACATATGATGAAAGAATTGTTTCAAGATTTGTTGGAAATTATAACATTTACAGATTTTTCGGAGATGATATAAGATTTAAAAAATAAGAAATGTAACTTAACCTTGTTGTATACGGAAAAATCTTATATAAGGTCACGATAAAATTCGATTTTTCCTATACAATAGAAAATACCCCAGTCGTTTTGCGATCTGGGGTAATATTTTAATAGTTCTCAGCTTTAATTTCAAAATAAGCCTTTGGATGATTACATACTGGGCAAATTTCTGGTGCTGATTTTCCAATCACTATGTGTCCACAATTTCTACATTTCCAAATTCTATCTCCGTCTTTTGAAAAGACTAATCCTTCTTCTACATTTTTTAATAATTTTTTATATCTTTCTTCATGCTCTTTTTCTATTTTTCCAACTGCTTCAAATAAGTATGCGATTCTATCAAATCCTTCTTCTTTAGCTTCTTTTGCCATTCTGTCATACATATCTGTCCATTCAAAATTTTCTCCCTCTGCTGCTGCTTTTAGATTTTCTGTTGTAGTTGGAACCTCTCCATCATGTAATAATTTAAACCATAATTTTGCATGCTCTTTCTCGTTATCAGCAGTTTCTTGAAAGATTGCAGCAATTTGCTCATATCCCTCTTTTTTAGCTTTTGAAGCAAAGTATGTATATTTGTTTCTTGCTTGTGATTCTCCTGCAAAAGCTTCCATTAAATTTTTTTCTGTTTTTGAACCTTTAAGTTCCATAAAAAATACCTCCCTATCTTATTCTTTATTTTTACACTTGTTGCATATTCCTTGAAGTGTTACATAATCTGAAAAGAGTTCCATTTTTGTTTGTGCTAAGATTTCTTTTTTTGCTTTTTTTATGTTGAAATTATATTCAAAATCAAATACTTTATTACATTTTACACAAATAGCATGATTATGTGGCGTTTTTTTATAATCATATCTATCCGGACCGTTTTGCATAGAAACTTTTTCGATTATCCCCTTCTCTACAAGAAAATTCAAATTTCTATATACTGTTCCCTTACTTGCAGTAGAGCCTCTTTTTTTCACCTTTTGATATACCTCTTCGGCTGTTGGGTGTTCATAAGACTCAATTAGAAAATTAAGAATTTCCTGTCTCTGTCTAGAATATTTTTCCATTTTTTGACCTTTCTAAAAATAGGAATAATTCCTATTTTTGTTGTTCATAATATATCATATTAAAATATCAATGTCAAGTAAAATTTATAATTTTTTTTATTTTTTAGTAAAAATAGAAAGTAGTTTTTCTACTTTCTATTTTATGATTATATTCCTTTTATTTGCACTTTTACCTTCTCTTCGTTTATTTCTAATTCTTTTTCTATATCACTTTCTATTTGTGTTTTTACGAAGTTTTCTGTTAAAGTATCTGCTGTGATTTTATCTAAATATTTGTCTAATACTTTTTGCATTAAATTGCCTTCTGTTTGTAGGCTTAAGGTTATACGTTGTTCTACCTTTAGTCCTGCATCTTTTCTTAATACCTGAAGTGTCCTTACTAAATCTCTATACATTCCTTCTACTATTAAATCTTCTGTTAATATTGTATCTAGTGCTATAGTATAGTCTCCTTCTTTTATTACAACTATGTGTGCTTTTGGCTTCATATTTTTTAGGAATACTTGTTTCTCAAATGCTCCAAATCCTGGTACTTCAATTTCAGTTACAGCCTCATCATTGAATTTTGCGACTAATTCCTTCATTTCTGTATCTGTAAGTCCTTCTATTTTTGCTTTGAAATCTTGAATTCTTTCCTTTAATAACCTTCCCGCAACTTTGAAGTTTACCATTAAGTACTCATCATTTAATACTGATTCATCTTTAATTAATTCTATTTTTTTAATATTTAATTCTTCTTTGATAATTGTCTCAAAGTCTCTTATTGATTTTTCAATGTTTTTTTCGCTTGATATATACATCTTGTTTAATGGCTGTCTTACTTTTAATTGTTTTTCGTTTCTAAGCATTAATCCTAGTGCTATTACTTTTCTTATTTCTTCTACTTCTTTTAAGATTTCTTCATCATCATATTCTGCTACTGGTGTTGGGTAATCGCTTAAGTGTATTGATTTTACTTCATCTGGTTCAAAACTTCTTATCATATTTTGCCAAATTTCTTCGGTCATAAATGGTATTACTGGTGCAATTACCTGAGACATTTTTTTAATTGTTGTATATAATAAATAGTATACTAAAGTTTTGTCACTATCTTCTCCAATTTTCCAGAATCTTTTTCTGTTTACCCTTACATAGAAGTTTGATATATCATCTACAAAAATTTCAAATTCTTTTACTAAATTTTGAACTTGGTAATTATCCATTGATTTTTTTGCTACTTCTATAAATTTATTTAATCTTGCTAGTAGCCATTTATCTGATTTTTCTAGTTTGGCTACATCTAATTTATAGTTTTTTAAATTTGGCATATCAAGTATTGCATAAGTATTAAAAAATACATATATGTTCCAGAAATTTAGTAATTTTCTTCTTGATTCATCTCCTAAGTTAAACCCAAATCTTACATCATTATTTACTTGTGCTCCTGCATATAAATATCTTATTGGGTCTGCACCTATTTTTTCAGCTGCCTCATCAAATTTTATCATATAACCTGATTTTGAAAACTTTCCGCCATCTTCTTTAACAACTGCACTATATGTTAATACTGATTCATAAGGTGCTTTATTCTCTAGCACTACTGACATAAATAGTAATGAGTAGAACCATAATCTTATTTGTTCCTTCATTTCTGTTACCCATTCTGCTGGGAAATATTGTTTCCAGTATTCTTTATCTG
>OLOV01001549.1_pt1 | contig 17815 bp, 16 predicted proteins | sample 1672931 | NCBI WGS metagenome assembly OLOV01 (sample SAMEA3136738, study PRJEB25190) | human gut metagenome | biome: human gut; feature: human-associated habitat; material: faeces | place: Austria | collected 2013
AGAACGCAGCGAAGCTTTCTCGAAAAAGCGGCAAAGCCACTTTTTCGACAGTCTTCGCGAGTGCTTCCCGAAAAGGAAGCACCCGCAACTTTTTTCCCCGTAATCCGATTTCCGCCGCTCAGACGCCGCGCCCCGCCGCGCCGAACGGCCCGCGCATAGACGGCCCCGCAGCAAAGCTGTCAACGTCGCGCTTCATGTACGTCACAAGCGCCAGCGGCGTTCCGATGTATTTCGCATCCCGCTCGTCCGCCATGAACTCGGCAAGGATATCGCTTCGCCCCGTCGTGTATACCACGGGTATGCCCGACATGTCCGACGCTGCGCGCACTGCGTCATACCCGCGGCGCAGGTCGTCGGCGCTGGCGAAGGTCATGAGGTTGGAGTTGTTGACAAAGCCAGTGACGGTCTGGCGGGCGAAGCCCTCCATGTCCGCTTTCAGCTTCAGAATTTTCTCCGGCGTTTCCGACATGGGCCTGAACACGTTCACAATGTCGTATACCTCAAGCTGACCGGGGGCGAGCTGTGCGAAGTCCTGATGATACCGCGCCAGTGAAAGCGCCCCTGCCGGGTCGCCGCCGACGTCGAATATCACAAGATCCCAGTCCTGCGCGAAGGCGGAGCCGACCGCCGCGGGCATGTTCGTCTGCGTCACGCCCTGCCCGGCGAAGGTGGGGGAGACGAGGTTTATCCTGCCCTCCTCCAGCAGCTTCACGTTGTCCGACATCCGGAAATAGTCGTTTATGCGGTCAAGGTCTATCACCTGCGTCTTTTTCCCCTCTTCGGACGCCTTAAGCGCCATGTTCAGCGCAATCTCCGTCTTGCCGGAGCCGTAGTTGCCTATGAGTATTATCACTTTTTTCATGCTGTGCGCCTCTTTCCTTCCGCGCCGTCCGTTCCCGGCGGCCGCGCTTTTCTTTATTATAGCGACGGCGGCGGAATAATTCAATATTCCGCCGCGCATAAGCATCATATACACTGAAAATTTCTGCCGGAGTGTACAGCAGGTATATAGACTTTTCCATGCACCCTGTGGTATATTAAGCATGCAAGGGATGCACCAGGCATCCCGGAAACAGATTCAGGAGAAGAAAACCGTCATGTATCTTTTCACCGTGCGCAAAAACGAATACGCGGCGCAGCTATCCGGGCGAAAGCCTATGGATGGCCGATTGCCGCGCTCATATAAGGTGAAAAGCATAAACGGACGATGTAGGTCGGCACAATGCTGACAATATCTGCATGTAATTATGCCCGCTTGCCCTTGTATGAGGCAGGCGGGCTTTCGTTTTAAATTAAATTTCAAATCAAATAAAACATGAAATGAGGTAGGAAAATGTGAAAGCACTCCAGGCCATAGACATGGCCGCAACGGGCAGAAATATCTCGCGCCTGCGCAAGAAAAGCGGAATAACCGTCAGGCAGTTACAGGCGCTGATGGGCTTTGCAACGCCGCAGGCCGTGTACCGCTGGCAGCGGGGCGAAACTCTGCCCAGTCTGGACAATATGATAATGCTCTCCGGGATACTTGATGTCAAGATCGACGACATCATTGTCTGCACGGAGCTTTAATAATCAATATTCAATAATAAAGGGAGAAAATTTATTATGAGAACAGTAACCATCTATCTTGACAAGAATGAGAAGCAGACCACCAAGGAAAAGGCGTGGACGGTCGTCACTAAGGTCTATAACGACGCCGGGAACCTCCAGCGCACGGGCTACACCCTCGGCGAGGCACAGCTCCGTGCCGCCGCACCCGCCGCGGGCGGCACGGAGGGGCTGACCCTCAAGGACGGCGACACCGGAGAGAAGCGCAGCTTTAATAAGAACATCGTAAAGCTCGGCCGCGACTCGGCCTGTGATTTCGTGCTGGACCTCAAATCTGACAAAAAGAAGATAGACAAGGTGCACGCCACCTTTGAGCGCCGCGAAGGGAAGTGGTACGTTATCGACAATTCAAAGACCGGCGTCTGGGTCAACGGCCAGCGTATCTCCTCCGGCGCGCCGCATGGGCTTGCCCCCGGCGATGAGATAGACCTTGCGCAGAGGAAAAAGTATATATTCGGCTGAAAACCAAGCTCCCCCGGAAGCGTTATACATACGCCGCCGGGGGAGCTTTACTGTGTGCACGCGGAAAGCGTCAGCCCTCAGGCTGCCGTTCCCCGTGCTTTTCGTGGATGAACATGAAAAGAAAGCTCACTGTCAGCAGCGCGCAGGACACCCATATGCCGCGCTCTGCGAGAGTTTCCGTCAGCAGCACGCCCGCGCCCGCGCCAACGGCGAACAGCCCTATAACGCCGAAGTACGTCAGCGCCTTGAACAGCACCTCGCGGTCGTGCGTGTGGAAGTAGACGCACAGCGCCTCCGTTCCGCTGCGCATGTTCCCGATGCACATCGTGCTTGCGTAGGCGTGCCCGCGCACCTTGCGGAAGGTCTGCACCTGCATCGCGCATACGAACGACACCAGCGCGTTTGCAAAGGTGTTCACCTCCTGCGGCAGGAAGCCGACGGCGAACAGCAGCACTATCTCTATCATGATGATAAGCTGCCGCCAGTGCACCTTCTCCATGTATTTATAATGCCTGTGTATGCATTCCGCCGCGAATATGCCGACCATGAACGCCAGCACCGGGATAAGATAGTGCAGGCACCGCGCCCATTCGCCGCTGAACAGGTATGCGCTGAACAGAACGATGTTGCCCGTCTGCGCGTTGGCAAATACCTTCCCCCGGCAGAAGTAGGTGTACGCGTCCTGCAACCCGCCGGACAGGATGATGAACGAGGCCGTCAGCAGCGATTCAGACATCTGCGGATGCAGCTTTGGAAGACGCATTTCTATCAGCCCCAGACTTCCCCGGCGATCTCTTTCACCAGCGCCAGCTTTGCCCACTGCTGCGCCTCCGTCAGCTTGTTGCCGATCTCGCAGCTTGCAAAGCCGCACTGCGGGCTGAGGCACAAACGCTCAAGCGGCAGGTATTCCGCGGCCTTGTGTATGCGCGCGATGACGCTTTCCTTGTCCTCCAGCAGCGCGCGCTTCGTCGTTATCAGCCCCAGCACGACCTTCTTGTCTCCGCTCACGGCGGCAAGCGGCTCAAATCCGCCGCTGCGCGCGTCGTCGAACTCAAGGTAGTACGCGTTCACGTTTTCGCGCGCCAGCAGCGTCTGCGCAACGCCGTCATACGCGCCGGAGCTTGCATAGGTGCTGTGGAAGTTGCCGCGGCAGACGTGGGTGTTTATAACAAGGTCGTCGGGCTTGCCGGAAATGGCCATGTTGTTCAGCTCAAGGAACTGCTCCTTTATCGCATCAAGCCCCTTTTCGTCGGTGTCGAATATCGCGCACGCCATCGGATCGACCAGCATGCCCCAGCTGCAATCGTCGAATTGCAGGTTGCGGCAGCCCGCCGCGTATACGTCGGCGATGAACTTCTTGTACCCGGCGGCGATATCCTCCGCCAGCTCACGGTCACTCGCGTAGTACTTTCTGGTGTTCTCCAGTGCGAAGGGCATTATCATCTGCTCTATAAACTGTGCGGGCGCGGGGATGGTGAGCTTTGCCACGGTGTTTTCATCCTCAAGCGCCTTGACGAATTTGAAATGCTCCACAAACGGGTGCGCGTCGAGAGACACCTTCCCCGTGAGATACGTGTCGTCCAGCATTGCGGCCTCGCCGTGGAAGGGCAGGCCCGTCTTTGTCGGGCTGTGGCCGACGCCGTTGAAGCCCCACATGAAGTCAAGGTGCCATGTCGCGCGCCTGAACTCGCCGTCGGTTATCACGTGGTAGCCCGCGGCCTTCTGCTTGGCGACAAGGCCGCGTATGGCCTCATCCTCGGCCGCCTTCAGCGCCGCAGCGTCGATAGCGCCGCTCTGAAAATCCGCGCGCGCCTGCTTGAGTGCGGCAGGGCGGAGAAAACTGCCGACAAAATCATAACGGAATGGTGTGTTCATGTAAATACGGCTCCTTTGCTGTCAGATTTTTCGCCCCGATTATACGCCGTGCCACGCTGCAAGTCAACCGGCTATTCATACAAACATAATAGGAATTTTTATAAGGACAGAATAAGGGCACGGCCTGCATTACCCGTTGGCCGTGCCCCAATATTATGCTTCCGCACGCCTCACGCCGTCTCCGGTGTCAGGGCCTCCGCCGCCTTTACCGGTATCTCCGGCGCGGCCTTTCCGCTGTCGGTCAGCCTCGCCGTGACGGTCACGGGCTTTTCTGTCAGCACTATCTTCACCGTGCCAGTGCAGTCGAACTCTATCTCCGTCAGCTTTCCGCCCGACACGGTCAGCTTCAGCGCGCCGTAGGAATAGTTCACGTCCAGCTTCGCCGCGTCCGGGGATATTATCTGGATGAGCTGTTCCATGTCGCCGCCGTCGAGCGCGGCGGTGTATACGTACTTCTCGCCGTGCTGCTGTGCGCTTATGCCGCCCTTGAGGCACACGTCGTATGCAAGCCTCGGCAGCTTTGCCGTGTCGGCAAGCTCACTCTCGCCCAGCGCCACGCCAAGCCCGCTTTTGCTGACGGCCTTGCTTCCGTCGGTGTATACGGTCAGGCTGCTTTTGCCCACGCTGTATATGCGCCTGCCGTCCACATGCCACATTCCAAGCTCCAGCGACGTGTCCGCCACGACGGGGCCGCAGTCCACGCCCAGCGTCAGCGTTCCCGCGGCGCTGTCTCTTCCGCGCAGCTCCGCCCACGCGGAAAGCACGCGCAGCACGTCGTCCGTTATCTCCTCAAGACTGCCGTCGGCGTCGCCCTTCGCCGCAGCCTCCGCCACGGCGTCGGGGAGGGCGAAGTCTGCCGAATAGGCAAAGCCGTCTATGCGCGCCGTCACTTCATACGCCTCCGCGCCGTCTCCGGCCATCGTGCCGGACGCCGTGACGCATATGCTCTCCACATCCGTGCCGGAAAGCGCCGCTTCTATGCGCGCGTCGGATATACCGGCGCTCTGCCTCATGGCCTCCGGGCACAGCGTGTTCAGCAGCGCCGCGGCCTGCTCGCCGTCAAGGCTCAGGTTAAGTGCGCCGTCCTCACCGCTGAGTTCGGCGGCTTTGAAATATCCCGTGATGGTGCTCAGCAGTGCGGAGTAGTCGGGGGAGGTATCACCGATGCTGTACGCCATGCCGTTTTCAAGGATGAGCATACCGTCGGAGTAATAAAGCGGCACGCCGGACACGCATGCATAGGTCACTTTCTTCCCGCAGCTGCTCTTCACCTGCACCGGCACCCCGGCCGTGATTTTATCCCCGCCGAGGGTCGCGTCCACGGACACCTCCATGCTCAGCTCGTCCGCGTTTGCAAGCGCCGCTATCGCACGGTACGGGGCAACCTTTTCCGCCACGCGCGGCGCGAGGAACACCGCCGCCGCGGCGACAAGCGCCGCCAGCACGACAATGACCGCGATAATGGGCCATTTTATCCTCCGCTTGTCCTTCTGCTCTTCCATCTGCTCATGCCGCGCCTTGCCATGGCGCTTCCTTTCCGCCTTTTCGCGCGGCGGCTTCGCTTCGCCGCTGCGGCCTGCCCGCCGTTTGTTGACGGACACCAGCACTATCACCGCGGCGAGGACGGCGGCAAGGGCAACAAGCCCCCACAGCCGCCATATGCTTATCACGGACACTGCCGCGATATCCGCCTCGGTTCCGGCGACGTCGAACGTGAGGTAGCTTCCGAACTCGGCCGTGTCGGCCTTTATCCAGCGCCCATCCTGCATGACGTAGACCTCCAGCCGGCCTATCGACACCTCCGGCGGCAGATGGTGCAGCGTGTGCACAGCCTGCCCGTCGTCGGGGATGGAAACATGCCGCTGTTCGATTATGCCGCCGGAGATGGGCGCGGTGATGCGCTCATACCACGGCAGCCTCGCCGTAGAATCATCATAAGCCTGACTAAGCCCGCTGTCAAGGGGCGTCAGCCCGACGGCGGATTCCTCCGTCGCCGTGCTCGTCACTGCCGCGCCGTCGTCGAAGCCGCCCTCGGCAAAAATGACGGGTCTGTCGCCGCACTCGCTGCCGGATGCGGCGGCGGACATTTTCAGCTTGTACTCCGCCGTGACGACCGTGTCAAAATGCAGGTCCTCAAGCGCCGTCTTATTCATAATCTCCCGCCGGAACGACCAGCGCCAGCATGTTCGACGAGGTGAAGTTGTCCGCTATCTGCGATTCGTTCAGCTTCGGCGTCGTCAGTGAGCTGTAGCCGTAGGCGTAAGGGCACTTGTTGGAGAAGTGCAGCCCCAGCAGCGCGACAGCGATGAACACCAGCGGCACGACATGCCGCGTCGCGTAGTCTATTTTGCCGACAAAGGAGATCTTCGGGATGAAATCCCTGTGCCGCGTCTTTTCTATCAGCGGCCCGAACAGCACCAGCAGCCCCAGCATGAGGATAAACACGCTCAGCAGGGCGTACAGTATGGCCTTTATGAGGCATATGCCCATGTCCGGGCCGACCTTGAACTGCATGAACAGCATCGCCGCAAGCCCGCCGACTGTTGTCAGCGAGCTTGCGCTTATCTCCGGGATGGACTTTGCAAGCGCCGCGATGGCTGCCTCCCGTATGGGCAGCGTCTCATGCTGCTCCTTATTATATATGTGTATATGAAACCGCCGGCAAGGGGGGCAGCACAGTGGAAAGAAAGCCGAACGCCGCATCCGACCAGACCAAGCACGCGCTGGCCGAGGCGCTTAAAACTCTCATGGCTCAGAAGCCGTTTGATAAGATAACCATCCGCGACATATCCGAGCTTGCCGGGATCCGCCGTCAGAACTTCTATTATCATTTTGAGGACGTGTACGACCTCATGCGCTGGATGTTTTAAGAGGAGGCCATTTCTCTTCTGCGCCGCCATGAGGGAACGCTGCTGTGGCAGGACGGGTTCCAGCAGCTTTTCCAGTATCTTGACGAAAACAGGGCCATCTGCCTGTGCGCGCTGCGCTCCGTCGGGCGCGACTGCCTCAAACGCTTTTTTAAAGCGGATATATACGCCATCATCCACCGCACTGTCGAGCAGCTTGGTGAAGATATCGGCGTGCTGGATGCGCCCGGCGGCAATGCGGAAGTGGAAATGATGACGCATTCTATATCATTGCCGCGGCCGGGGTCGTTGAAAGCTGGCTGACGGGCGAGATAGACAAAAACCCGCAGGAGCTTATCGCCTTCATGGATCAGGCCATATGCGACCATATGCGCGGCGCGCAGCTTCGCATTCAGGAAATGAACAACGGATAATAAACGTTCCCCCGGAGCCGTACTCCGGGGGAAAACATTTTTCGCCGCCCTCAACGGTTACAGAAAATTCCGCGTCAGTATCTCCTCCGCCGTGTACTCGTCAACGTCATAGGCCGTGTTGCCGAAGCTTCCGTTGCCTTTAAAGCGCGGCAGTGCCGCGGTTATCTCTTCCCGCGTCATGCGTATGTCAAGTGCCGGCATGACCGCGGCGTATATGCGCATGAACTCCTCCTGCCCGCAGCCGATGCGCGTGAAGAACTCCACCGTGTATTCGGGCATGTGTTCCGCCGCGCCGCTCAGCAGTGCCGGCATGAAAGCCGCGCTTGCAAAGCCGTGCGGGATGCCGAAGCGCTCCGTCAAAAGATAGCCCATCGTGTGCGGGAACACCGTGCCCGTCGTGTTTATGGCAAGCCCGCCCATGATGGACGCGGTGTAAAGAGCCTCCCGCCGGGCATAGCTCAGCTCCCCGGCGAAGCCCTGCGTCTCTGCGGCGTTTTTAAGGAACAGCCTTATCCCCTCCACGGCGAAAAGGCGCGAAAGCTCGTCCGCCTTGCGGGAGAAGTAGCTCTCCACGCAGTGCGCCAGCGCGTCTATCCCGGTCGTCGCCGTGACGCGCGGCGGCGCGGACATTGTGAAGCGCGCATCGCCGAAGGATATGGCGGCGTAAAGCCGCGGGTCGTGTATGCTGTGCTTGCGCCCGGATGAGTCCGTCAGCACCGCCACCTGCGTGACCTCGCTTCCCGTGCCGCTGGTCGTGCCCACAAGCACCACGGGCTTTGGCGCGTTCTGCCATATGCGGGAGTACAGCCCACTCTCGTCCATGTCCGGGTTTGCCGCCGCCGCGCCCGCAACCTTCGCCGCGTCAAGGGCGGAGCCGCCGCCAATGCCCACCACGAAATCCGCGCCGAACTCCGCGGCCATGCGCCCCGCCGCAAGGCATGATTCCACGGTCGGGTTCGGCGCAACGCCGGAATAGACCGCGTGCTCTATCCCGCCCGCGTCCAGCGCCTGCGTCACGGCGTCCAGCGCGCCGCTTCGTTTCGCGCCGCTGTGCCCCGTGACGATGAGGCAGCGCTTTCCAAGCCCCGCGAGGGCTTTTGCGTTTTTCCCGATGCACTCCGCCCCGGTGATGAGATGCACGGGCATCATAAGATCTATAGGCATGTGTCCTCCGTTCGGCCGCGCGCGGCCAATTAACAAAAAATTTTCAAAAGAATGCTTGACCTGAAGTGCCCTTCAGGTAATATTATCATAGCATACGCGGCATCCCCCTGACAAGAGGCCGCGCCGCGTCTGTAATGTCTGTTGTATCATAAAATATCGGAGGTAGGTAAAATGAGTAAGAAACTGGTTGCATACTTTTCCCCGACCGGCACCACGGCAAAGGCCGCGCAGGCCGTTGCTGACGCCGTTGGCGCTGATATGTTTGAAATAAAACCGGCAGTTCCGTATACCGCCGCAGACCTCGACTGGATGGACAGCCGCTCCCGCAGCACGCTGGAGATGAAGGACGATTCATCCCGCCCGGCCATCGCCGAAAAATGCGCGTCTATGGCGGAGTATGACGTCGTGTATCTTGGCTTCCCCATCTGGTGGTACGTCGCGCCGACGATAGTCAATGCGTTCCTCGAAAGCTATGACCTTTCCGGCAAGACCGTCGTCGTCTTTGCAACCTCCGGCACCAGCGGCATGGGCAAGACCCTGCAAAAGCTCGCCCCGAGCTGCCCCGGCGCAAAGCTCGTCGAGGGGAAGGTGTTCCACGGCAGCGGCAGCGCGGCCAAGGCCGTCGCATGGGCGAAGGAAGTCAAGCTCTGAGCCGCGCGAAAAAATAAATACGGTAATAAGACCTCTCCGAGCCGCGGTGTATACCGCGGCCCGGAGTTTTTTGTCCTGTCGCTGTCAGCCTATCGCCGCGCCAAGCGCACGCGCCTTTTCAAGCGCGGGATGCCCCGCGATGTCGCCCGGCTCCGACACGCCCCCGGCGAACACCTTCCCGGCAAAGCGGCACCTTTCATAGCACTCGACCCAGCCCTCAAAGCCGTGTACCGCGCGCTCATCCGTGTACGGCTCGTCCTCCGTGGCGCAGGAGAGGAAGTACGTCTCGCGGAATGCGTAGTCGCTGGGGAAGAGGGAATTCGCGCGGTCAAGCAGCGTCTTTAGCTGTCCGCTCATCTCGTAATAATAGATGGGCGTGGCAAAGGCGATGACGTCTGCGTTCTTCATCTTCTCCGTTATTTCCACGGCGTCGTCGGCAATGACGCAGCGGCCATGCTTCTGACAGGCGAGGCAGCCCCGGCAGAAGGCGATGCTTTTGCCCTTGAGGGAGACCGTCTCCACTCTGTTTCCCGCCGCGGCCGCGCCGTCGGCAAAGGCGGCGGCCAGCATGTCTGAATTGCTGTTTGCGCGCATACTTGCGCTGATAACAAGAACGTTTTTAGCCATTTCAAAAACCTCCATTTTGCATTGCGTCAATATTATATAACCTGAAGCTTAGTTCAGGTCAAGTATGAAAGCGCCATTCAGCGCCGGTTTTAAATATTTCATGCCGATAACGGTTGACAAATGTAGTCTCTGATGGTATATTGAACACAGACGACGGACGTAGTCCGCCCTGCGGCGCAGAATTTTCCGCGAACTTTCAATATTCCTGAAACAGAAGCGCCGGAAAAGCCGTCCATATCTATAGGAACTATAAGAAAATATAGTAAAAGAAAACAAACAAAGAGACAAAAATTTTTGGAGGTATAAAGAATGAAAAGATATTTGTGTTTCATGCTGGCCGCGGTGATGCTGCTCACGCTTGCGGCTTGCGGCGCGCCCGCCGCCCCGGTGATCGAGACCGCGCCGCCCGCCGCGGCGGATGCCGCTCCGGCTGAAAGCGGCGACGCGGGGGAGTTCACTCCCAACATAAGCTGTGCCAACACGGTCGAGGTCTCCACGGTGGATGAGTTCCTCGCCGCCATCGCGTCCGACACGATGATAGTCCTTGCCGCAGGGAATTATGACCTTTCCACGGCCTCTGACTACGGCCGCGCGCCCGACGGCGCGCCGTATATCTGGACGGGCGTTTACGACAGCGAGACAGAGAGCCTTGACACCGCGTTTGAGCTTGCGATATCCAACGTGGATAAGCTTGCCATCGTCGCGGCGCCGGACGCGAATGTCACCATCTCCGCCGTGCCGCGCTACGCAAACGTGCTCAGCTTCTATGACTGCGGCGGCATACTCCTGCGCGGCGTTACCGTCGGCCACACGGAGGAGCCGGGCGTATGCGCGGGCGGCGTGCTGATGCTCAACAACGTGCGCAATGCCGCCGTGCAGGGCTGCTACCTCTACGGCTGCGGCACCGTCGGCATTCAGGCGTATAACTGCCGCGGCGTCTCCGCCGCCGGCACGCATATATTCGACTGCTCAGAAAGCGCGGTCATGTCCAGCGGCTGCACCGACGTGCGCCTTGACGATTGCTCCATATACGACTGCGGCCTCAGCGGCTACGCCGGTCTTTTCTCCGTTGACACGACGACGGGCTTTGCCGTGCTGAACTCCACTATCAGCAACTGCACCGGCGGCACGCTGCTCACGTCCGGGTATTCCCGCGGCGTGTGCATCCTCGGCTGCGCCGTGAACGGCAGCACCGCCTTTGATAACGCCCTCTTCGCCATAGCCAGCGGAGAGGTCACTGTTGACGACAGCAGCTTTGATGACGGGCTTTATTACCCCCTGCTCTATGCCGAGGGCTTCGAGGGCTGCGCGGTCACATCCGCCGGGGAAGAGATAACCGCCGATATGCTTGTTTCCATGCAGCGTGCCGAGGCCGTTTATGACGGCCCCGACGGCTCCGTGCCGACGCCCGAGATCGCGCTTGACGCCTCCGTGAATGCGGAGGGGGAGCGGGTCGTGCACGTGAAAACGGTGGATGAGCTCCTTGCCGCCATCGCGCCGGACACCACCATCTATCTCGACTCCGACTTTTACGACCTCTCCGCCGCGGCCGATTACGGCGGGGCCGGCGGGTACTGGTACGGCTGGCTCAATAATTACGACGGCCCCGGCCTTATAATTTCCGGTGTGGAAAATCTCACTATCATAAGCGAAAACGGCGCGACCATCTCTGCCGTGCCGCGCTATGCCGACGTTATCCAGTTCTCCGGCTGCACGGGCATAACCCTCCACGGTGTCACTGCCGGGCATACGGAGGAGCCGGGCGAGTGCTCCGGCGGCGTGCTGAACTTCCAGCGCTGCAATGATATCCTCATCGACACCTGCCGTCTCTACGGCTGCGGCATAGTGGGCGTCAGCGCGTCCGACTCGTCCTCTCTCACGGTCAAGGATACCGAGATATACGAGTGCAGCAATGCCGCCGTCACGCTCTGGTCCGTCAGCGGCGCGGTGTTTGACAACTGCAATATCTATAACTGCGGCACGCCAGAGCTCGTGCTCGCCGACAGCAGCACGACCTATAACGGCACGGCCCTCAAAAGCCTTGATTACTCGCTTGAAAACGGCGTTCCCGTTGAATACGTTTACCCCGGCATACATTAAAATATAAGTATAAGCGGAGGTGCGGAAAAGTGGAAAATCTGGCGGAAAGGATAAGCGACAGCGAGCTTGAAGTGATGCGCGTGCTGTGGGATGCCGCGTGTGCGCTCCCCATCGGCGAGATCCGCCGCGCGCTTCAGGAAAAGCGCGGCTGGGAGGCCACGACCATCAAGACATTGGTGCAGCGCCTCGTCGGCAAGGGCGCGGTCGCGCAGGAAAAGCGCGGCGCGTTCTATTACAGCCCGCTCGTCTCCGAAAAGGAGTATAACGACTGGGCAACGGAAAGGCTCATCCACCGGCTGTACCGCGGCAGTGCAAAAAGCCTTGTGGCCGCGCTCGTGCAGTCGGATGAGCTCAGCGAGACGGATATTGAGGAGCTTCGTGCGATGTTCCGGAAAGGCGGGGAAAAATGACAGACGCCCTGACGACTTTGTTCTTCCTCGGCGTCAGCGGCACGGCGCTCGGCCTGCTGCTGATGCTGCTGCGGCGCACGGCAGGGAAGCGCCTGCCCGGCGTGTTCTATCACCTCGCGTGGCTCGTCGTGCTGCTGCGCTTCGTCGTGCCGCTTCCCGGCCTTGTGCCGGTCAGAAGCGCGTCCGCGCCGGCGTACATAGCCTCTTCGACCGAGGGCGCGCGCCCCTTCGGCGCGGCACAGCCTGCCTCCGGCCTCGGCGGCGATGAAGATATCATCCGCGTTAAGGGGAATACAGGCGCGGCGGATGCGGATGCCGTGAAGGGAAGCGCCCCCGCGCCCGTTTCCGAAAGCCCCTCCGCCGCCAGGGCCGCAGTTTCATGGGCGGATATAAAGTCCGTCCTCCTCTCGCCGCGCCTGTGGGGCGCAGTGTGGCTGGCCGGTGCGCTTATAAGCGCGGCGCGGAATATCACCGGCTACAGTCGCTTTGTCCGCACTGTCCGCCGCACGGAACGCGAACCGACCGACGCAGACCTCGCGCTGTATTTCTCCATGCCCTGCGCGCGCAAGCCGGGACTCGTGCGTTCGCGCTGCGTGTCGTCGCCCATGCTCATGGGCGTCCTGCGGCCGACGCTCGTCCTGCCGGGGCGCGACTATACCCCCGATATGCTCACGAATATCTTCCGCCATGAGCTTACGCATTACCGCCGCGGTGATATAGTCTATAAGTGGTTTGCCGCGCTCGTCTTTTCGGTGCACTGGTTCAACCCCCTCGCCCCGCTTTTCCGCCGCGAGCTTGACCGCGTGTGTGAGCTCAGCTGTGATGAGTATATCCTCCGCGATATGAGCCGCGCCGAAATGCAAAGCTACGGCGAGACGCTTCTTGCGCTGGCCTCCCGCCGCCCCATGCAGTCCGGCGCCTTTGTCACCAGCTTCGCCACGCAGAAGCGCGACCTGAAGGAGCGGCTGGAGCAGATCATGTCCTTCCGCCCGAAGGGCAGGGCCTCGCTTGCGCTGGTGCTTGCGGCGGTGCTGCTGCTCGCGGGCTGCGGCGCGGCCCTCGGGCCGAACGGCGGCACGCCCTCGCCCGCGCCGTCATCCGATGGGGATGGCCGCCTTGTCACGGCCTCCACGGTGGATGAGCTTCTCTCCGCGATAGCCTCCGACACCGTGATCACCCTTTCCCCCGGCAAATATGACCTTACCTCTGCCGCGGATTACGGCGCTGCGGCCAGCGGGAATTATGCGTGGAGCGAGGTATACGACGGGTATGAACTCAAGCTCAGCAATATCAAAAACCTCGTCATAAAGTCCGACGGCGCGGAGATAGTGACCACACCGCGCTATGCAAATGTTGTTTCTCTCTCATCCTGCACCGGCGTCACGCTCGACGGGCTTACGCTTGGCCATACGGTGGAGCCGGGCTACTGCGCGGGCAACGTCGTGCGCGTTGACAGCAGCACGGACGTCTCCGTCAACTCCTGCGGACTATATGGCTGCGGCGTTGTCGGCGTGTTTGCCGTGAACTCACAGCACGTGTTCGTCACCGGCAGCGATATTTATGACTGCTCTCAGAATGCCGTCATCGCCCACTCCTGCCGTGATGTGCGCGTCACGGACTGCCGCGTGTATGACTGCGGCGACGCGAAGGTGCCCTCGGACATTTTCTATGCTGAGAGCACCACCGCCCTCGCCGTCGTCAACTGCGAGATCACCGGCAACAGCGCCCGCTCGCTCATGGGGCTTACATATTCAATAGACTGCGTCCTCCTTGGCACGGAGGTGCGGGATAATTCGTTCACCGGTGCGCTGCTCGACCTGCGCACGGCAAATGACATTGCCATGTGCCTGACGGCCGGCGGGTGCGAATTCGATGTTCCCGCGGCTGTGCCCATGTACTCTGAGGGCAGCAGCGCCGCTGTCGATACCTCCGGCGCGGCGCTGACAGAGGAGGCACTGCGCGCGATGACGCTGGAAAAGACGGTCTACGCCGGACCCGCGGCTGCCGAGCCTGTTGCGCTGGACAGCAGCGTCAATGCCGACGGCGTGACCACGGTGCACGCCGCAACGGTGGATGAGTTCCTTGCCGCCATCGCGCCGAATACGGTCATATACCTCGACGCGGAGACCTTCGACCTCTCCACGGCGACGTCCTACGGCGGCTACGGCAGCAATTATTACTACTGGCTCAATGACTTTGACGGTCCGGGGCTTGTGATAACCGGCGTTGAAAATCTCAGCATTATCAGCGAGAGCAACGCGACAATTGCCGCCATCCCGCGCTATGCCAACGTGCTGGGCTTCAAGGAGTGCCGCGGTGTCACGCTCTCCGGCTTCACCGCCGGACACACGGAGGAGCCCGGCTCATGCTCCGGCGGCGTGCTCTACTTTGATGCGTGCGGTGATGTAAGCATTACTGACTGCCGCCTCTACGGCTGCGGCACGGTCGGCATACAGGCCAACGATAGCCATGACTTAGATGTCCGCGATACCGAGATATACGACTGCTCGTCCTCCGCGGTTCAGCTCGATTCCACGACCGGCGTCAGCTTCACCGGCTGTGACATCCACGACTGCGGCACGCCGGAGGTATACGTCTTTGAATGCAGCGGCGTCAGCTATGACGGACAGGCGCTTGAAAACGGGGAATATACTATCATTGACGGCGCGCTCAGCTCCGCTGAAAGGCAGCCGGGCGCCTCCGCGCTGAAAATCTATTATAACGGCGAACCGGTCGATCAGTTCACCATGCATCTGGGAGATACGGTCACGCTCACCGCAGCCTATGACAACGGCACCGTGCCCGAAAACCTCATCTGGCTGTCCAGCCCGGAGACGGTTTTGCAGCTTTCGTATAAGGACGGCTCCTGCGAGGCGACGGCCACCCAGACCGCGGAGAGCGGCGCGCTCATCCTGCTCATCGACGCGGACACGGTCATATCCGGCGCGCCGCGCCCCTCCGCCACGGTGTACGTTGTGCCCTGACGCGATAGGAAAGTATAATTCATCCCTGCGCCCGCGGCGCAGGGATGAATTTATTTTCACGCATACGCCTCATTGACTATTGTTTATTGCCTGCTAATGTGTTAAAATACCAACAGACGGCAAAGAATCAATATGATTTGCAATGCAAAAGTTAAAATTTTTTAAGGAAGTGGTATTTTGAAGCTTACACCCGAACAGCAGGCTATGCTCAACGGCGAAAAGGGCGAAATGATGGCCAAGGTCATGAAAACGCTGGTCATGTACGGCGACACCTTTGGGGCGGAGCGTATGGTCCCCGTCACAAGCGAGTACGGCCACACCGTCATTTCCTACGGCCTGGCGGCGCTCAAGCCGGTCTATGACCTGTTTGACAGGCTCATCGACGCCGGACTTACCGACGGCCAGAAGTTCACCGCCGACCCCCGCCCTCTCGACAAGAACGTGCCCACCTCGCTTCTTGAGGACATAGTTTTCAAGAAAATAATGTATACCGAGCAGGCCCGTTTTGAGCAGCAGCTCAAGAAGCTCGGCATCACCGATGACGATGCGTACTCCTGCACCTGCTATGTCGATCAGATGGGCAACAAGCCCAAGAAGGGCGATATCCTCAGTTGGGCGGAATCCTCCGCCGTCGTGTACGCAAACTCCGTCCTCGGCGCGCGCTGCAACCGCAACTCCGGCATGATAGAGCTTATGGGCTCCATCGCGGGCTTCGTTCCTGAATTCGGCCTCCTGACGGACGAGGGGCGCAAGGCCACATGGGTGATTGAGGTCAAGTGTGAGCATAAGCCCGAAGCGCAGCTTCTCGGCTCCGCCATCGGCATGAAGGTCATGGAAGAGGTCCCGTATGTGAAGGGCCTTGACAAGTGGCTGGGAACTGAGCTTGACGACGAGGCGTGCAGCTATCTCAAGGACTTCGGCGCGGCGACGGCTTCCAACGGCGCTGTCGGCCTCTTCCACATCGAAAATCTCACGCCCGAGGCCAAGGAGCAGGGCGAGGCGCTCATAAAAGAGGGCGCGCAGGTCTACGTCATTGACGACGCCGAGCTCAAGCGCGTGCAGGACAATTATCCCGTTATCTGGAAGAACAAGAACGCCAAGCCCGAGCTGTGCTTCGTCGGCTGCCCGCATCTGACGCTGCGCCAGATGGAGGACTGGGCGGATAATATCGAGGCGAAGCTGCGTGCCAACGGCATGAGCAAGGTCAGTGTGCCCACGGTGTTCACGGCCGCTCCCGCCGTCATCAAGGAGCTCAACAAGGGCATCTATGCCTCCAAGCTTGCAAGCTACGGCGTGATCGTCAGCTACATATGCCCGCTGATGTATATGAACAATCCTCTCTGCAAGAAGAAGGCGGTCATAACCTGCTCCAACAAGCTGCGCACCTATACCAGCGCAAGGTTCTACAGAGAAGATGAGATCCTTGATATCATCACCGCAAAGGAGGGCTGAGAAATGAAGCAGTTTAAAGGACGCGTTATCGTTCCCGGCACGTGCACCGCGGAGGCGCTCGTCAGCCACGGCGGCTTCAACACGCTTGCAAGCTACCAGATGGCCATGATGTTCGGCGATAAGAAGGTCAAGTGTGGCGACCAGAACAACCCTGATCTCTATAAGCAGTCCATGCTGGCAAAGGCGCTGTGCCTGCCGCAGACCATCGGCTCCACCACGGGCGGCATGGTGCTCTACACCGTCTGCTCCCGCCACCTCCAGCCGGCGTGTATGCTCTTCTCCATGCCTATCGACTCTCTCGCTGCATCCGGCGCCATCCTTGCCGATGTGTGGACGGATTCCAAAATGCCCGTTATCGACCAGCTTGGGGATGAATTCCTCAGCTACGTCAAGACCGGCATGACCATCACCGTCAAGGACGACGGCGTGGTCGAAGTGGAGTAAGGCAATAGAGCGAGGCATATTAACTTTTATTGACGTTGTTTAGAGGTGCTGTCTCAAAAATGATCAAGCAAGATCATATGAGGCAGCCCTTTTATTAGCGCAAAATTATAAGAACGCGACCAATAATAGTGAAAAAACAGTACACTAAAACTGAGGGGCAGAACATGCTTCTCAAAAGTGTACTGTTTTCTCTTTTTGTACGCTATGCGGCATCCACAGCAAAGATGCAGTGATCCAACCGGCCTGTTTGCATTTTGCGGTGCAGCTTTAAGATGTTAAGTGCTATCTGCCATAACATTGGTAGTTCTTCTGATTAGTAAGTGTTGAAATATCATATCTTCCATTATCATGGCGAACACGCTTTTTAGAATGGGCAAGGGGCAAAGTCTATTGCCCATTGCCAACCCTATCTGGTTACTTGCACGAACGCACTGGTTCTACCCGCATGAATCGAACACTGCGAATAGAGGAGACGACTGATTGCCATAAGCCAAGGGGCAAATTTATAGTAAATAAGAGATGCCGAAAATTCCCGGAATTTTCGCCGGAGGGATTCGCTAACCATTATCACGCTTACGCGTATACGCGGTCGATAGTTACGATGGCGTAGTGCTCCTCCCACTCGCTGTGGACAAGGCGGCGTATCTCCGCGGCCAGCGCTTCGTCACTCATGTCCAGATCGACAGGCACGGCGGCGTCGAAAATAAGGTTCGTGTGCGTCGGGCCGGGCACCATGCGAAAGTCGTGCACGGTTAGCT
>OLOV01001560.1_pt1 | contig 17723 bp, 20 predicted proteins | sample 1672931 | NCBI WGS metagenome assembly OLOV01 (sample SAMEA3136738, study PRJEB25190) | human gut metagenome | biome: human gut; feature: human-associated habitat; material: faeces | place: Austria | collected 2013
GGTTTGGTTTATGATGCTTTCGGATTGGTGTTAGAAGACACTACAGAGATACTTGAATATCAAGACTAAACAGCAGATGTTGTAGTTTGCGGAGGATTAAGAGGCTCGCGTGCTAAAGACAATGGCGAATACTTTTGAAGTCTGATAACCGAATCATAAATTCCTATCCCAACGCGTGTGTATGCGCGAAGTAAAATGATAATTATAGGAGCATATATATATATATATATAATAGTATTACAACAAATACCTATCCAAAGAATATACCATTATGGCAGAATTTGATTTTCACGAAATGCTTTTGCAGCGTCACAGCATTCGTCGATACACAGACCGGCCTATCCCGGCCGATGATGTAAAAACCATTATCGAGGCTGCGTTGCTTGCGCCTACCAGCAAGAGCGCGCGTCCCTGGCAATTCGTTGTCGTCGATGACCGGGACACCTTGGCTGCATTGTCCAAATGCAAGCCGGTCGGCGCTCATCCTGTGGCCGGTGCGGCTTTCGCCGTAGTCGTTGCTGCTGATCCGGAGCGCAGCGAGTGTTTCGTCGAGGATATGTCCATTGCGGCAGTGTTTATGCAGTTGCAAGCTGAGGCCTTGGGCATCGGGTCTTGCTGGATACAGGTGCGTGGACGCTTTGATGCCAATGATGAGTCCTCCGAAGATATTGTGCGCGATATCGTCGGCTTGCCGCCGCATATGGTGGTAGAATGCATCGTAACCTTTGGATATAAAAACGAAACGCGGCGTCCTGTAGATCCCGCTAAACTAATGTGGGAGAAGGTGCATATCAACACCTGGAAGGCTTCCTCAGAGGCCGAATGACTGTGGTAAAGCAAGTCTCCCCACAGCTTCGGGTAGCTGTAATAGGAGCCGGTAATGTCGCCGGACACTTGGCCGAGGCTCTCGCTCGTGTGGGATGTCTTGCCGGCGTTTGGTCTCGCAATGGAAACCATGCATCATCCATCGCCGCACCTTTGAATGTCCCTGGCGGTGCTATGTCCGATTTGCCTCGTGATTTAGATATATATATATTGTCGGTTAAGGATGACGCAATCCCGAGTGTGTCCGCCGTCATAGGCCCTGTAGCCGGGATTGTAGCACATACTTCCGGCACGGTATCTATGGATGTGCTTGTCCGGGAGCGACGCGGAGTGTTCTACCCCTTGCAGACTTTCAGTAGTAATAGACAGATAGACATGTCCGAGGTGCCTTTTTTTATCGAAGGTTCGGATGCCGATGTGTCAGAAACCCTCATGAATTTGGCTTTGTGTATAAGTTCCAATGTTCGCTACGCGGGGTCAGACATTCGTGCCACCTTGCACCTTGCCGCTGTGTTTGCATGCAATTTTACCAATCATTTATGGGCCATTGCCGAAGATATTCTCAGGCGCGAAGCCGGGTGTTCGCTCGATGTCTTTGCGCCTTTATTGCACGAGACACTTGCCAAGGCCATAGAATGTGGTGCAGGTATCTCGCAAACCGGACCGGCAGCCCGTGGTGATATTCACACCATCAAAAAACATCTGCAACGTCTTGATGGTTTGCGTGAGAAAATATATCAAATTGTTTCGCAGGATATTATGAATAACAATCAGAATTAAAACTTTATGAGTAAAACAGCCTTTGATTTACGCAGTATACAAGGAGTGGTTTTTGATGTCGATGGCGTTTTGTCGCCCTCTACGATAGCAGTGGGCGATGATGGTGTGCCTCGGCGTATGGTAAATATCAAGGACGGGTATGCCATTCAGTTGGCTGTGAAGCGCGGCTTGCGCATAGCGATAATTACCGGTGCCGATACCCCGGCAATAGTTAACCGCTATGCGATGTTAGGCATCAAAGATGTATACATCAAGGCGGCGGACAAAGGTCCGGTCATGGATAAATGGCTTGCCGAAAACGGCCTTAATATAGACCGTATTGCATATGTGGGCGATGATATCCCCGATCTTCAATGTATGCGACGCGTTGGTTTGTCTGTAGCTCCGGCTGATGCAGCTGCTGAGGTTAAAGATATTGCGCAATATATCACGCAAGCCTCCGGCGGATATGGGGTGGGGCGTGAACTTCTTGAACAAATACTTAAAGCACAAGGTTTGTGGATGAGTCATGCTGACGCCTTTGGGTGGTAGTATTGTTGCTGTATGGTATATGTTTGAATGTAAATATGATATTGTATAAATTATAGAGTAATGGTTCAAGAATTGCCTCAATCGATGTATCCCACCTCACGCAGAGTATTACTGGCCAGTCAGTCACCTCGTCGTCGTCAGTTGTTGGGAATGATAGTCCCATCGTTTGAGATTGTCAATATAGATACAGACGAGATCTACCCGTCATCGTTGACGGCTATAGAAGTGCCGGCATATCTTTCTCTTCTCAAGAGTCAAGCTTATCATCGTAATCTGAAGTCCGATGAATTGTTGATTACGGCAGACACCGTTGTAATACATAATGGTGAGATATTGGGAAAGCCGAGTGACGAGGCCGAGGCCTTTCGTATGCTATCGTCCTTGGCCTCAGACGAGCACATGGTAGTCACCGGTGTAACTCTGGCCATTGCCGGGCGTCGGGAGACTTTTGCCGAGACCACATATGTACGTTTTGGTGCTTTGTCCGATCGACAGATACGCAACTATATTCGAACATTTGCTCCGTTTGACAAGGCCGGAGCCTATGGTATACAGGAGTGGATAGGTGCGGTGGCCATAGAGGGTATTCGAGGATGTTTCTACAATGTTATGGGTCTGCCTCTGCATACGCTGTACAGACATATACTTGACTTTGCTTGAGTCTCACGTCTTTGACGGTCAAACATAACAGACGGCGACAACCCTAGAAGGGTGTCGCCGCCGTCTGTTATAACAACCATCCGCGTACAGATGGCGAGGTGGCACGCGTTAAGCTAGCGAGAAGATAAATTCTTTCGGATCTTTGGGATCGGCAGCGATAACAATCTTGTTTTCGCGAGCCAACCAGCCTATGGCGGCGTACAGGTCCTTGTCTTTAAGTTTGGTAACCTTTTTGAGCTGTTTGGAACCTAAGACTTGGGCTTCGTTGAGAGCATTCCATACAGCACCGGCATTCATACCGATTGTTTCTTCGTTCATAGTTGCAATGTTTTTTGTTTGTTAAACGATCTTGTTGTGATAAATCCTGTATGTAAGTACAATATACCTTAGAATTGGCTGCAAAGGTAGCAATTTTTTTATAAAATGCAATAAATATCCGCAAAAAACATTTTCTGGCTGTCCGTTTCGGTCTCGTAGGGAGCTGAATCCGCAAAAAAAGTCGTAACTTTACACATCAATTATTAAAATAAATGTAAGCACCCGGGATAATACAATGCAAGGCATAGTTATACGCAATACAGGGAATAGTTACGTCGTTCGTTTGGAAGCCGGCGACGAAGTGTCGTGCAAGGTTAAGGGTAATTTTCGACTCAAAGGTATACGCACCACCAATCCTGTGGCTGTGGGAGATTGCGTCTTCGTCGATTTTGCCGAGGGTGGTGCTGACACATACTATATCACCAAGGTGGCGCAGCGGCGTAATTATATCATACGTCGTGCCAGCAATCTGAGCAAAGAGTCTCATATTATAGCGGCCAATATAGATATTGCGGTGCTTGTGGCCACGGTGTCGCATCCGACTACATCGACGACTTTCATTGATCGTTTCCTTGCCACGGCCGAAGCGTATGGTGTTACGGCGGCCCTTGTGTTCAATAAAATAGACCTCTTGGATGAAGATTGGCTTGAGTACCTCGATGCTATCTCCTATCTCTATCGCAGCATTGGATACAAGGTGCTGCATTGCAGCGCCGTACATGGCGATGGTCTGGATGTCTTACGTGAATACCTGCAAGGCAAGACTGCGCTGTTTGCCGGCAATAGCGGTGTGGGTAAGACCACGCTGCTCAATGTCTTGGTGCCGGGTATAGATGCCAAAACGGCTGCCCTCTCCGATGCGCACGATACAGGAATGCATACTACCACCTTCAGCGAAATGTACGACCTCCCGGGAGGCGGTGCTATCATTGACACTCCAGGCGTCCGCGGCTTTGGTACAATAGATATGTCCAAGGAGGAGGTGTCGCATTACTTTCCCGAGATGTTTTCTCTGGCACGAGACTGCCGTTTTGCCAATTGTACGCATACCCACGAACCGGGATGTGCGGTACTCGATGCTTTGGAAGATAGTCGCATAGCCCGGTCGCGTTATGCATCCTATCTCAGCATACTTGAAGACGCAGACCAAGGCAAGTATCGCAAGCCGCAATGATATGATGGGTAGACTGCCGTGTAAGGGTGTATCCCATCTGTGTCGTGGCGCAATACAGCGCTTGAATGCGACCTCGGGTATTGTGTTGCAGCGTTTGATATCCGAGCCTTTAGGTTTTCTAAAGGCTGGTAGCTTTTTTTTGAAGGTTAGAGCCTTGATGTCGCTTCGAAGATGTAGCGAAAGCGGCCTATAGGGGGTGTTAGGTTTACGCGCCCGTGTCTCAAGCGCCCGTATACATCGATGTCGCATCCCTCCGTTGGCTCGCATCTTGAGCCTTCAGGGTTTCCTTTGTCGGCGATATTCACGTACATGCGTCCTGTGCTTCCATCGGCTAAGTGTCGCATAGCCAATGCATGGGCCACGTGTCCCATGGTGCGACGCATATTTACTTCCACGGCCACATCAAGGATGTATCCCGCATCGGTGCGTGCCACGAGCATATCCACGCCCAACGGCCCATGATAGGCGCCATTGATAATGCGTTCGAGCTCCGGCCCCATGGTTTGTACCACCATATCTAATTGCTTTGTCGGAATGTACTGCTGCAATTTGGTGCGTATGTCGCTGTCGGGTAGGATTATATTGGCTGTGTATGCGCCCGTATCGGTAGTTTCGAAAAGCGATAGTCCCATGTATTCGACAGTTCCATCGTCTCTGGCCATCCACAGCATGGCAAAATCGACCACACGGTCGTGGCACGGCTCGACACAAACCATCCCATAGCGCTTTATGCCATCGGCGCAGCGACGTATCATTTCCGTCGATGGAGTTATGTTCGAGTTAATGTTGCCTCGTCCGGCATTGGACCATGGCATTTTGGCGATGCAGCCATGCGGCATTTGTGCGACACATTTGGCCAATGCGTCTATGTCGGTGAATATCTGTGGCGGAGCGGTGACGGCAAAGGGCAAAGCCTTGGCCATACCCCGGCTCAAGAGGGCAGTGGTACGGCGCGAACTTAGCAAACGCATACGCGTCAGGGCCTCGTCGTCGGGCAATGCCTCGGCACGTACGCCTACATCCAAGAAAGCCTTGCGCGAGGCGCGCGACCATCCCCAAGGCTCCGGTCTGTAGTCTTCTATGCGAGTGGGCATTGTGTCCACTTTCAGCCTAAAGGCTTCGGATGTGGCGGCATACCAGTGCTCATCGATACCATAGTCAATGAAGGCATCGCCCTCTGTGCCGTACCACATGGGCAAGCTTTGGCCGCAAAGGCGCATTTGCAAAGCCGGTAGCGGCGGGGTGAAATTAGACAAGTTTCGTGCCAGTGCGATATCATTCTCCGGAAAATAGAGGTGTAGACATCGATGATGATCGACGGCACGTGTCCTTATGGTATGCAATGTGTCCTTGTATTGGTGTTTAGCTAAGCATTATGGGCTCGATATAAGCCGTGATGACGCGCATGGGTCGGTCGGTGGCGCGTATTTCCACCCATTCGGTAGATGCCGGCACCAGCACGGTATGTCCACGCGATATTATGGCAGTATTACCGTTGCTGTCCTCTATGGTGCCGCTGCCTTCCACCACCATTAGTACGCGGAATGACTGATTGGCCGAAACTTCGAGTTTGACGGCTTCCTCGACACATAGCGCGGTGACGGTGAAGAAGGGCGTGCGTTTGATGACAGTCTCGCGGTCGTCCAAAAGCTGGGGACGAGCCAAGCCGAAATCGGTTTGGGTGTAGTCCACTGCTTGTAAAGCGCTGTCTATATGCAGTGGTCGCAAATTGCCGTTGGCATCGCGGCGGTCATAGTCCCATAATCGGTAAGTAATGTCGCTGGGTTGCTGTATTTCAAGGACAAAATTGCCGGCTCCGATGCTGTGCACGCGTCCGGCAGGTAGGTAGAACACATCTCCGGCTTGGGCGTAATGCTTGGCTAAAACGTTGGTGATGGTACGTTCGTTCAGGATGCGCGTCATCTCGCCATGTGTCAGCTTTTGGTTAAACCCCGAATAAATATGTGCGCCGGGTTGGGCGTCGATGATGTACCACAATTCGGTCTTACCACACCCATTGGACTGCTTATCGTCCGGATGAACCTGGATGGACAAGTCATCTTCTGCGTCTATGAATTTGATAAGCAACGGGAATTTCTCGCCGAAACGTTCGTGCAACTCTTTGCCGAGGATTTCCTCGCCGTGGTTGCGTAGCAGGTCGGTGATTGTCATGCCCGACAGTGGACCTTCGGCTATGACTGTTTCCATGCCCTCGAGAGACGATATTTCCCAACTTTCGCCTACGTGGGTGTCCTCGAGGTGTATGTTTTTGAATTGAGCTATGTGCTGTCCGCCCCAGCGGACGGTGCGGTAATGTGGCGTAAAACGTATCAGGCCTAATCGGTTCATATACTGTCAAGTCAATTTTCTGAATGACAAAGGTACGACTTTTCGGTGGGATAATCGAAAAAAAATGCTACCTTTGTATGCTTATGGACGAAAACATTATTAAAACCTTGCCCGATGCTGTGGCCAATCAAATCGCCGCTGGAGAAGTGATACAGCGCCCCGCATCGGTGGTTAAGGAGCTTGTAGAGAACGCTATAGATGCCGGTGCCACTGATGTACAGATAGTCATCAAAGACGCAGGAAAAACCTTAATACAGGTGGTGGACAATGGCTGCGGAATGTCGGCGATAGATGCGCGTATGGCTTTCGAACGCCATGCAACATCCAAGATTAGACATGCTGATGATTTGTTCACGCTCCATACCATGGGTTTTAGAGGCGAGGCGCTGCCCAGTATTGTGGCCGTCAGCGAGGTCGAAATGCGCACCCAGCGCCCCGGCGACAGCGTGGGTACATGCATCATCATCAAGGGCTCCGAATTCCAAAGTCAAGAGCCTTGTGTATGTACGTCGGGCACCAATATTATGGTCAAGCACTTGTTTTTCAATTTTGTGGCTCGTCGCCGCTTTCTTAAAAAAGACTCGGTGGAATACAGCCATATATTGCATGAATTCGAGCGCTTGGCACTGGTGAACACAGATGTGGCTTTCACGCTGATACACAACGATGCACTCGAGTATCAACTACCGCGACAGACGCTCAAGCAGCGCATAGGCGCCCTGTTCGGTCGTAATGTTGAGAACAACATAATACCCATAGAGACAGCCGTGTCCGTAGGCAAGATTACGGGGTATGTAGGCCTGCCGCAGGGCGCACGTCGCCGAAATGCATGCCAGTACTTCTTTGTCAACGGCCGCAATATGCGTCATCCGTATTTCCATAAGGCGGTGATGACATGCTATCAGGATCTCATAAGCGCCGATGTGCAACCCAATTATTTTATAAGTTTCGAAGTTCCGGCCGATCGTGTGGATGTAAACGTTCATCCACAGAAACACGAAATCAAGTTTGAGGACGAGCAACTGATGTGGCAAGTGCTCACGGCGGCTGTCAAGGAGTCTCTCGGAAAGTATAATGTGGCACCGGCCATAGATTTTGATGCTACGGATGTGCCTGATATTCCACCGCTTAATCCCAACGCGGCGGCTCCTGATCGCGCCGTTAACGATTCGTTGGACCCGAATTATAATCCGTTTGCGACTTCTGTGCCGGATACACCGGTGTCGAGCAGGTCTAACGGAAACTATACGGGTGGAGGTCATTATAATGAGCGAGGTTCGGCTCTCAACCGCGATTGGGAAAAGCTCTATCGCCGTTTCAACGAAGGCGGAATACCTATGGAAGATATGCCTACGACTGCCAAGCAGACCACAATGGAACTGGACGCAACGTCAGCCGGGGATGCTTCTAACCGCGTATATAAGCGGGTGATGCACTTTGATAACCGCTACATATTGTGCGAAAACAGTGAAGGGCTGCTGATAGTGGATGCTCGACGCGCACATATTTCGATACTATTTGACCGATACATCAATGATATGGGGCAAGGATCGATGCCGTCCCAGCAGTTGCTTTTCGAAGAAGAAGCCGAAATTGATTGCGACACCGCACCTATGGCCTCGGAAATGCAGCCCGAGTTGGAACGTCTTGGCTTCCGTGTTCAAAAGAAAGACGCGACACATTGGATTGTAACGGCTGCCCCTGCCGCCCTCAACGGCGCCGGCGCGGCCGAAAGCCTCGTGTCCATAATTCGTCAGATAGTCGAAAGCGGAGGTGTCGAGAGCGCAGGTGTCGATATACATCGACGCCTTGCCTTGGCCATGGCGCGTACTGCGGCCATAGAAGCTCGTCAACCCCTGAGCGAAGAAGAAATGGAACGCTTGCTTAGCGAGCTTTTCCGCTTGCCTGCCCCCGGATATACGCCGGACGGCTTGGTCGTGATGTACACCCTTCCCAAGGCATCCGTCGACGCCTTCTTCGGCAGATGACTGCTGTATAAGAGACTGAAAATTATAGTACTGTCAAACATATTTGACAAGAACTTCGTATTAACTGTATGTTAAAAATGTAATTTGGCAGAATATTATGGCGCAGAAGATGTTTACGCAGGCGCAGCAGGTGATAGACGCGTTGCGTGAGAATGGAGGATATGCCACTCTTGGCAATTTGTATCGTTTGGTAGATACACGGTCATGGGCTACCAAGACCCCAAATGAGTCTATCCGTAGGATTGTACAACAGTCCAATGAGATTTTTAGAGTGCAACCCGGGCTTTGGGCTCTTGAGGAGTGTCGAGCAGAGGTTATGCGCAAATTCGACATACACTCTAAGGACGCAAAAAGCGAAGAGAAATTTACGCATAGCTATTTCCAAGGTCTTATTATTGAGATCGGTAATATGAAACACTTTACAACTTATGTCCCTGCACAGGATCAGAATCATAAGTTCCTTGAGCGGCCATTGAAGGATGTTTGCTCGACAATTCATTTACCTCAATTCTCGTATGAACGTATAACCGATAGGGCTAAAACCGTGGATGCTATCTGGTTTAACGACCGCGCGATGCCGAATAGCTTTTTTGAAGTGGAACACTCCACCGATATACAGAATTCGGTAACAAAATTCTGTGATTTACAAGATTTTTATAGTCGCTTTTTTATCGTTGCGCCTCGGAATCGAAAGGAACAATTTGATAAAGTATTGGAAAGGACTGCCTTTTGCGAGATGAGAGGACGGATTTTGTTTCACAGCTACGAAAGTGTCTTGAGCCAATATGAATTAATGTGTAAATTGAATGCAGCCGGAGATCTCATTTGACTCCTTATGCAGCATTGCTCAAAAAGTTTTTACTGTATTAAAATGCCCTTCGGTAGATGTTTATTCGGCGGGGTTGTGGTTGTCGAGAGGAGCCCAGCGCTGGCGTAGGGGGAAGCGCGTGGGGAGGATGAGCAGGCGCAGGCCGGACGAGTAGGTGAAGTAGCCCCAAACCCAATTGATGAATACGGAAATTTTGTTGCGCATTCCCAGTAGTGACAATAGGTGTATTAACATCCATGCCAACCATGCGGGACGGCCGTAGATGTGCAACTTTGAGTGAGGAAGGTCGACGACAGCTCGGTTGCGGCCGATGGTGGCCATGCTTCCCTTGTCTTTATATACGAAGGGTCGGCGGCGTGCTGTGTCCCGACCGAGGTTGTGCGCCAAGTTAATGCCTTGCTGTATGGCCACTTGTGCTACTTGCGGACATCCGCGTGGATAGCGCTCATCGCTGTGTGACGCTATATCGCCTATGGCATAGACGTCTTGCAGCCCGGCCACGCGGTTGAACTCGTCAACCTCGAAACGCCCGCCACGCGCCATCTGTGGCTGTGTGCCGACAAAGGTGAAGGGTATGCCCTTGACCCCGGCGGTCCAGATGACCATTTCGCTGTACATCTGTGTTCCATCGGTGAAGGTGATGGTATTGTCTTCGTAGCTTTTGACCAAGGCGTTAAGGCGTACGTCCACCATCAGGTGGCCCATATATTCGAGTGCGTGTGCCGATGATTGTTCGTTCATGGCTTGGAGCAGTCGCCCGGTGCCTTCGATAAGCGTTACGGATACATCATCAATGCTTATGCCCGGATACTCGCGCCGCAGCAGGTAGCGCTTCATCTCGCCTATGGCACCGGCAACCTCGACACCGGCGGGACCTCCGCCAATGATGGCGAAAGACAGTAGGCGGCGACGCTTGTCTGCATCGGGTTCCAATGATGCACGTTCCAGTCTGGCCAGTATGTCGTTGCGGCAACGTATGGCCTCGGGTACGGACTTGAGCGTGTACACGCTTTGCTGCAAGCTGTCATTGCCAAAGAAATTGTTTGTAGTGCCGGCGGCGATAACCAGGGTGTCGTAATGCAGCGTCTCGTACTGAGTGCTTAAGGTCTTGGTTGTAGTGTCTATCTCGGATACTTCGCCCAGATGGAATGTGCAGCCGCGCAGCCGACGCTGCCGCATCTCACGCCTCAATGGAAAGCTGATACTGCCGGGGTCAAGACCCGCGGACGCCACTTGATAAAACAGCGGCGGAAAGCTGTGGAAATTGAAGCGGTCGATGACGACAACGTCCCATTGTCGTTTGTTTAGGCGTTTGACGAGATTTAGTCCGGCAAAACCTCCGCCGATGACCACAAGAGTCTTTTTGTCCGTGGTTTTGCAGTGACTGTCGTTATGCTTGTTATCGTGTGTGTTCATAGTTCGGTTGTCTTAATCGTTGTGTTGATGTTGGTGTGTGGCGCGTCTCGGGAACGGCGCGTCCTTATATTCAACAAATCCGATGCCAAAATGTTTTTTTTGTCGCAAAGATAGACACATAAAAAGCCCCCGGACATATGTGTCCGAGGGCTTTATAGGCGATGTGAGCTCGAGACGTGCCTTATTCGGCAGCGGGAGCTTCGGCTTCGGCGGCAGCGGCCTCGCCTTCGCCTTCTTGGGCGGCAGCTTCGGCAGCGGCAGCGGCTTCGGCTTCAGCCTTGGCAGCGGCGATTTCGGCTTTCTTCTTGGCTACGGCTTCGGCCTTAGCTTTGTTCTTAGCCTCTTCTTCGGTCAGACGTGTCTGAGCCTCTTGTTTCTTCTTGTCTGCTTCTGAAGTCTTTACGGCTTCAATTTTCTTGCTCTTGTCAGCCTTCCAGGCATCGAAGCGGCGTTGAGCCTCGGCTTCGTCAAAAGCGCCTTTCTTGACGCCGCCCTGGAGGTGTTTCATCAGCATCACGCCCTCGCGGGACAGGATGTTGCGTACGGTGTTGGTGGGTTGTGCACCGGTGTTAACCCAATACAAAGCACGTTCGAAATTCAGTGTGATTGTGGCGGGATTGGTGTTGGGGTTGTACGAACCAATTCGCTCAATGAATCGACCATCTCGTGGTGCTCTGCTGTCGGCGATAACAATAGGATAGAACGCATAGTTCTTGCGACCATGGCGTTGCAGTCTGATTTTTGTTGCCATTAAACGTTGTTTTGTAAAGTGTTATGTATAAGATGTGTTGTGCTGTTAAGCGACTGCAAAGGTACGCATTTTCTGTGTAACGGCCAAATATTCCGATGTTTTTTCGTTCGATGTAGAGTCAAGTGGCAAGTGCATCTGCGTTAAATGTTCGTTAATAGTTCTCGATTGCTTCTATGAACGGCAGGTCGACGGGCTCGCATGAGCGGAGCGGATAGCGGTCAGGTGTGGCGCGTTCATTCGCTCCATAGCCTATGCCGGAGCAGAAAGCGAGAGCCTCAGCTTCGGTGTCGAAAACTTCGGGTTCTCCGAAGTCGAGCATATCGTCGGAGTCGAGATATTCTTTGAAGCCCTCAATATCATCATCAACAAGGAAGTTGATGGCGAGCGGGTCGGATATAACGTAAACTTTGACTGACATAATAAACAGATTTTGAGGTTGTTTTCCACATACAAAGATACAAAAAATCTGCAACATTTCAGCTATAAAACGGCAATAACTTGTCCGCTTTATAGCATGAAAAATGCGTTAGGGATAGAAGTCGAATGGTCGAAACCTCGGGTTCGATTAACGAAAGCGCGGCGATGGTGTCGCAACGTCCAAAGTTCATGTATTTTCAGGTTTAATATAGTTTAGAATTATTTTAGTCAATTTATAGCGTGAGATACTATACCCCGTACTTGTCTTGGTGACGGCTTTACGCATAGGTATTACATCAATCGTTTCCCATTCTTCAACAAATTCATCCTCATAAGACCATTCACCGCCTTCTTCAATAGGCTCTTTCTCCTCATCGAAACAGTCAAGTCCGAAATTAGTAGTACCGATAGAGAAGCGGCAAGCTCTTAGTGAAGTCGGTTGCTCAGCAACAAGGAATTTTCTAATCGCCTCCACCCACTCATCAAACTTTGCGTTGATATTTGGACTTGGGAAATGTTCTTGAACAATCGCTTCAATGCAAGACAAGTCGGGTTTGAACCATGCACCATCTTGTGAAATCAAGTCACAAACATCGTAATACTCGACATCGGGTTTCCTTTGTTCATCATGGCGAGAACGGAAACCGACCTTAAAAGTTTTTTCGTGGACGGAGATAAAATCAAAATGAATTTCTTCGGCATAACCAAGGTAACGCGTGACTTCTGCGATTAAATCATTGCGCAAAATATCCTGATTAGATTTGAGTTCGTAGTCCATAACTTACTTAATAACCCTAAAAAGAATGTCAGTAAGAATTCAATGAATCGAATATGAAAAAACCTTTTAATCAATCCATAGATTATGCCAAGCTTCTTCAAATTTATAGTCAGTTGAATTGAATGGATTAACCCATTCAATATGATTTCTGTTGGCTTGAACACCTTTGCCTCGAAACCAATCAGCATACAAACAAATAGGGCCGGAACCTTTAAGCGGTTTCTTACGGTTGTAGCCAGTAAGATACCATTTTTCGTTGCTGAAAATCAGCTCTATGACTTCTGAACGAGATAGGACGAAAAAAATAAATTCCGGATAAACAGAAGAACCGCCGACATGAACAAATACCCACGGACCTACAATTTTATTTTCGAGAAATTTACGACCTTTAACAAGGTCAATTTGACCATTGTCATCGAAAAATTCTTTATGAGAAATGCCTGTTATCCAATTATCTTTAGTTGTAGTTTTTACCTGAATAGCGCAAAAGCGACCTTTAGAGTCGCGGCAAAGGATGTCCGTACTTTCAGCATTTTCAACTGAAAGATTAGTAATGGCGGCACTATATCTGAGAAGCAGAAGTCTTGATAAAGTTTGATGCTCTCCAATGGCGCCAAGAACGTATGTTGGTAAATCTATCATAATCACAATATTTATCAAACGCAAAATTACAAAATTTTGCGGAGAGTTTAATCATTAAACATGTTCCGAGGTTACACCATACGAAAAGACGTAAGAATTAAGCAATGTTAAGCGGTGGGGTGGTCTCGAAAATACTTTGTACATTTGCATACGCCGAAAAGATGGATTGACGCAATGCAAGCGATAGGCAGAGATGCTTGCGAGTATTTGCGCAGGTCCTAATCTGCGGTATTGGTAAAGACTATATAATACGCAACAGTGATATAAGGTTATGGGAAAGACAAAAATAGAGAATAAGGAATATGGGGGCGAACGGCCGTTGTTCGCCGCTCACGATTTGGAGCTGGAACACGTAATCATCAATCCCGGCGAGAGCGCTTTGAAGGCATCGCGTGATATCGTGGCACGTCATTGCGAGTTTCGCGGCAAGTACCCATTCTGGCACGCACGCAACTTCGAGGTCGAAGGCTGCTACTTCACCGAGGGCGCCCGTGCCGCGCTGTGGTACAGCCAAGACTGCGTGATGCGCAACTGCCGTGTCGAAGCGCCCAAGATGTTCCGTGAACTTAAGGGGCTGTATGTCAGCGGTGTCGAATTCCCAAATGCGCAGGAAACCCTGTGGCATTGCAGCGATGTCACCCTCGAAGATGTCAAGATATTCAATGCCGACTACCTGTTTATGCACACCGACCATGTGGTCATCGACCGATACGAGCAGCACGGCAATTATTCCTTCCAGTACTGTCACGACGTGTTGATACGTAACGCCAAGATTTACAGCAAAGACGCCCTGTGGAACACCGTGGGCGTCACTGTGCGCGACAGCGAGCTGCACGGCGAGTACCTCGGTTGGTATTCGCACGGCCTGCGCCTTGTCAACTGCCATATCACCGGCACCCAGCCCTTGTGCTATTGCCACGACTTGGTGCTCGAGAACTGCACCTTCGGCGCTGATGCCGACTTGGCCTTCGAGGACTCGGACGTGCGTGCCGGGCTGCACGGACATGTCACCAGTATCAAGAATCCGCGCCACGGATACATCTATTGCGACAGCGTGGGCGAGGTGATACTTGACGAGAACATCCAGTCGCCTGCCGACTGCCGCATAGTCACCACCGGCAGCGCCGACGCATGAGCCGAGGCGCGGCATCAGACCTCGCGGCCCAATTGCGGTCGCCGCGAGTGGCGACACTGCGCGGCAAACTTGCCATGGTGGCGCGGCTTAGTTGGCCTGCCATTATGGCCCAGTTGTCCACGCTGCTTATGGAGTATATCGATGCTGCTATGGTGGGTCACCTCGGTGCCGAGCCGGCCGCTTCGATAGGACTTATTGCAACTACGACATGGCTCTTTTGGGGCTTGGGTACGGCCACGGTTATGGGCTTCTCCGTGCAGGTGGCCCATCTTCTGGGCGGCGGCAAAGACGCCGAGGCTCGCAGTGTGGTGCGTCAAGGCACGGTCATTGTTACCGCTGTCGGTGTATTGGTGGCCTTGCTTGCCGTGGCTATTGCTCCCGGGCTGCCGCACTGGCTTGGCGGCAAGGGCGTCGTATGCGACATGAGTACTTCCTACTTTTCCATCTTCGGAGCCTCGATGCCGGTAGTATACCTTACTTTTATGGCCGGGGCGATGCTGCGCAGCAGCGGTAATATGCTTGTTCCCGGTGTGATAGCGGTGGTGATGTGCACCCTTGATGTTGTATTCAACTTCTTTATGATATACCCGGCACATGCCATAGAGACACCTTGGGGCGTGCTGACACTGCCCGGTGCCGGGCTCGGCGTCACCGGCGCCGCCATCGGTACGGCCATGGCTCAAGTTGTGGGCTGCGTATTTCTGTTGTGGTACCTATTGCGCCGCTCGCCGGCGCTGTCGCGTCCGTGGTCGCGTGCTCGCGGCTTTGTCGGGACGTGGTGGCGTCTCAATGGGCGTGTCATGCGGCACGCCGTTTCCGTGGCCAGCCCCTTGGCGCTGGAGCGTGTAGTGATGTGTGGTGCCCAAATTCTGATAACCGCCATTGTTGCGCCGTTAGGCAATACCGCCATTGCCGCCAACGCCTTTGCTGTTACTGCCGAAAGCCTGTGCTATATGCCCGGTTATGGCATCGGCGAGGCCGCTACAACTCTTGTCGGGCAGAGCCTCGGGGCTGGGCGCCGAGCACTTGCCGTAAGCTTCGGGCGTATTACCATGACACTTGGTATAGCCATTATGGGCGTACTTGGCGTAGTCATGTGGTTCTGCGCCTACGACATGATAGCCTTTTTTACGCCAGACGTTTCTGTCCGCGAATTAGGAGCCATGGCCTTGCGCACCGAGGCTTGGGCCGAGCCGATGTTTGGCGCCGCCATAGTCGGCTACGGCATCGCCATAGGCGCACGCTATGCCACTGTACCGGCTTTTATCAATTTCGGCAGTATCTGGGCTGTCCGCCTGACGTTGTCCGCTATACTTGCTCCGTCAATGGGGCTGTACGGCGTGTGGCTGGCCATGTGCATCGAATTGTGCTTCCGCGGTGCGCTCTTTGTTCTACTCTTTGTGCGTGGCCGGTGGCTGAAACACGCCACAGCTATTGCCGCCGAGTCTTTGCCTGCCGATACTTAGGTCCGTCGATCGAATTTCAGAACTGTCGAGCCTAACGCCAAGCAGGTATGAATAAACAATAGAATATAAATACTTACAACCATACAAAACATAACACTGCCATGGATATGGAAAGATACGATTTTGACACTCCGGTCAATAGGCTGCACACCGACAGCATGAAATGGGATGGATACAGTGTCCCGGGACACGACTTGATACCGCTATGGGTAGCCGATATGGACTTCAAGACGGCGCCCGAGATTGTGGAAGCGCTTGTGCATCGCGCTGCTCACGGGGTCTTTGGCTACAGCTTCCCCGGTGATGAGTACTATGATGCCATATCCTCGTGGTTTGAGCGCCGCCACCATTGGCATATAGACCGCGACTTGTTTATCCCGACCACAGGAGTGCTTCCCGCCCTTGCCGCCGTGCTGCGTGCAGTCACCCGACCCGGGGATGGCGTGGTGGTACAAACACCTGTATACAATTGCTTTTTTTCGAGCATACGCAATGCCGGATGCCGCAATATGAACGCTCCGCTACATTTGGATAGTCACGGGCTATACCAAATGGACTTCGAGTCTTTGGAGAAAGCCCTTGCCGATCCCAAGAGCACGGCCATGGTGTTGTGTAATCCCCACAATCCAGGCGGCCGCGTATGGTCCGCCGAGGACTTGCGCCGCGTTTACGAATTGTGCCGCAAGCACGATGTGACCCTGATAAGCGATGAGATACACTGTGAGATAGTCTTTGCACCACATATCTACACGCCCATGTCCACGCTGTGTGACGGCGACTGCATTACAATGATTTCGCCCAGCAAAGCCTTCAACCTTGCCGGCTTGCAGGTAGCCAATATTGTAGTTAAGGATGCACACTTGCGCCGCCTTATCAATCGCGCAATCAACGACAATGAGACATGCGACATCAGTCCCTTTGCAATCATCGCTTTGCAGAAGGCATATAACGAAGGCGAAGCGTGGTTACAGGCTATGCTCAGATACGTACATGCCAATTACGAGAGTGTGCGCGATTACGTCTCCAGAAGCATCTCCGGAATGCGCATATTGCCCCTCGAAGGCACCTATCTCGCATGGGCAGACTGTCGGGAGATGCTCGAAGGACGCGGGCAGACAGTAGCTGAGTTCGCGGAGGCGCTCAGACGAGACACCGGCGTATGGGTGCAGCCCGGTGCAGCCTATGGCGTTGAGGGCGAGGGATTTGTGCGTATCAACCTTGCTACCACCCGAGCACTTTTGGCCGAGGGTATGCGCCGCATACGAGCTTACACGCAGGCATAAGGCGAGGTAATGCGGCGCAACGCGCCTATACACAATACACAAAAACAGGGCGGCAGACATCGGATTGTCTGCCGCCCTGAATTATTTGCTTAAAAGGTCTGTTGTTCAGCTCTCTATGAATTCAATGATGTTTGTCAGGACATTGGCATCGTTGAAACCGAATTTCTCGTCCAGGACCTTATAGGGCGCGGATGCGCCGAAGTGCTCGAGTCCGAAGACATCCCATTTGGCGGTACCGCGCATCAGCGGATACAATGCCGCAGGCAGCCCGGCGGTGATGCCATAGCGCGGAATGCCGGGTGTGAGTACGCTGTCGCGGTATTCCTTGTCCTGACGCAGGAATAGGCCTACGGATGGGACGGAAACCACGCGTACGCTGCG
>OLOV01001562.1_pt1 | contig 17718 bp, 17 predicted proteins | sample 1672931 | NCBI WGS metagenome assembly OLOV01 (sample SAMEA3136738, study PRJEB25190) | human gut metagenome | biome: human gut; feature: human-associated habitat; material: faeces | place: Austria | collected 2013
GCCATGATCCCGAAAAATGTATTGATCGTTACCGCAACAAGCGTTGCCAGAATCGTTACAAATAAAGCGCTTCTTACATACTCCGTTGATATGGAACTTACATAAAATTTAAATCCCTCACTTAATGAATTTGTAATAACGGAAAATAACGGTAAGACCAACATGACGATCATAAATAAAGCACTGATCGTGATCAGGATGATCTTCGTTCGCTGTTTTCTTTTTTCAAACTTCTGCTGTTCATTCATGATCTTCTCCTTACTGTGCATTGACTCTTCTTGCCTGTCTTACCTGTATGATATTGATCACAAATAACATCACAAAGGAAATGATCAGCATGACAAGAGCAATAGCTGTTGCACTTTTATAGTCGATATAGTTTAATTTCTGCATGATCACATAAGAGATCATCTGTGTATGTTCCTTGGCACTGTTTCCTGAGATATAGATCACACTTCCGTATTCCCCGATTCCCCTTGCAAATGCCAGTCCAAATCCTGTTAATAATGCAGGTCTTAATTCTGGTAAAATGACTTTAAAGAATGTTCTTGTCGGTGTTGCACCTAACATATACGCTGCTTCTTCATACTGGTCATCCATTTTCTCAAGCACTGGCTGAACCGCTCTTACGATGAATGGAATCCCAATAAACACAAGTGCGATCAAAAGTCCGATCCTTGTATAAGAAATCTTAATCCCAAAGTGTGCAAAGTATCGTCCGATCATTCCATCTTCTGCATACATTTTTGATAATGTAATACCAGCAACTGCGGTTGGCAGTGCAAAAGGAAGTTCGATCATCCCATCCATTAATCGTTTCCCCGGAAATTCATATTTTACAAGTACCCATGCGATGATCAGCCCAAACACAACATTGATCAATGCTGCAATAAACGAACTTCCGATACTTGTGATAAATGCATTTCTTACTGTTTCTTTCGATATTAATGTAAAGAATTCATTCGGCGATAATTTTAGTGCGTATGCAAATACGGATGCTAATGGAATCAGTACGATCAATGATAACATCGTTACTGTAACTCCCATCGTTAATCCGAACCCTGGAATGACCCTTGCTTTTTTCGCTTTTTTTAATGTCCTATTCTCGTTATTTGTATTACTCATCTTCATTCCTGCCTTTTTATTGATTTATATAAATCTTGTCAAACAACGCTCCATCTTCAAAATATTTCTTGTAAGCCTGATCCCATCCTCCAAAATCACTGATCTTATATAGTTTCATGTTCAGATTAAATTTACCTTGATACTGTTTTAAGATTCTTTCATTCGATGGCCGGTATCCTTCTTCGGCTGCGAGTTTCTGTGCTTTGTCACTGTAGAGATATTTTAAATACTCTGTTGCGATCTTCTTTGTTCCATTGACCTTTACGTTATCATCAACAAGGCTTACACTTGGCTGTGCCAAGATACTGATGCTTGGTGTAATGATCTCGTATCTATCTGGATAATTCTTAACTGTCTGAATTGCTTCATTCTCCCATGCGATCAAGACATCACCTTTTTTATTTTCTACAAAGGTTGTCGTAGAACCTCTGGCTCCTGAATCCATAACAGATACATTCTGATATAATTTTGTCAGGAATTGTTCTTCCTTTTTCTGATCGTGATAAGTATCAATCGCATAACCATAAGCTGCTAAGAAGTTCCAGCAGGCACCCCCGCTGCTCTTTGGATCCGGTGTGATGACTTCCACTCCTTTTTTGATCAAGTCTTTCCAGTCTTTGATGCTTTTCTTGTTTCCTTTTCTTACAAGAAAGACGATCGTTGACGTATATGGTGCAGAATCATTTGAAAATCTCTTCTGCCACCCTTTATTTATAAGTCCTGTCTGTTCGATCAGCGAAATATCATGTTCTAAGGCCAATGTTACAACATCACCATTGCTTCCTTCTACTACTGATCTTGCCTGACTTCCAGAACCACCGTGGGACTGGATCACTTCGACTTTCTTTCCATATTTGTCTTTATAATATTTGATAAAATCTTTGTTGTATTTCTCATAAAACTCTCTTGTCGGATCATAAGAGACATTTGTGATCGTAAGATTTTCTTTTCTCTTATTTCCACATCCTGCCATAGAAACCATAAGAATCATACAGAAACTTAAAAGGATCATTTTCTTACAGATATTCTTTTCTATAGTTTTTTGTTGTCTTATTTTCATGGTTTCTTCTCCTTTATTTTAATTCCATACTATTTCTGTATGTTTTATATGAATTGGATTATATAAGATTTCTGTATACATGTCAACAAATATCGTTATAAAAATTTATAATAACTGATTCAAAGAAATTTTTATTATGTTCATCTTTGCTCATAAAAGCACGAAAAAAAGACGTTTTGACATATGTTTTCAATACGTCAAAACGTCTTTCTTTCATTTATTATTTCATATATTTTTTCAGATTCTTCTTTTGTTTGTCACTGATCTGATAAAAAGTCTGTTTTCCATTCTTATCTTCGATTCCAATGACAGTACGATCTCCGAGAAGTATTTTTGTTAATGTACCACTTGTATAGAAACGATACTCATTCCATGAGGCTGTATCCAGTATGGCATCTTTTCCAGATAACTTCTTCGCTTTCTCAATAATCTTAGATACTTTAATCGCTGTATCATTAAATTTCATCTTCTTATCTGTTACAACGATCTGGGCATCTGCAATTCTTGCTGCTGCGTTACTGTAATTCTTCTGCTCTTTGGCATCGATCAACGCATCTCCAACGGTTGAAGCACCATTATATGCGTAAACATTCTCTGGAATCTCATCAAACACAATATAACTGTCACCATATACTTTGAATTCAAACGTTGTATTATCTTCATCAATCAACGCATAAGAATAATTTTGTTTATACTGCTTCTCTACATCGGTTGGTGTGATTCCGATCATTCGATTACATCCAGTTACAATCTTCTTTACATATTTGCAGACAGGAATATTCGTTACTGCAAAACTCTGATTCTTGATCGTATTCGTTGCAAAGTCAACTTTAATGATCCTGCTATCTTTGACACGACTTTTGTAGTCTGCAATCTTTTGATCTCCAGAAGTTGCATGGATTGCTTTGATCTTCTTATTTAGTGAATTTGTTTTTTTCTTTTCTTCTTTTAACTGAACAGACAGTTTATCTCTTTCATCTTTAAGACTCTGATAATATTTTGATTCCACGACAGAATCTTTTGACGGCTTAAAGCATCCCGTCATCATCACGCTGCTCATTGCGATCACCGCTGCTGTTAGTATATATTTTGCACCTTTCATATGGTTTCCCTCCATTACAGGTCCTATCGTTTTTGAGCGATCTCTCCTGCGTTCTTATAGATGCTGTTTGGTGCGATACATCCACGTACCATAGATAATGGATAAATATTGGTATCATGACCAACCACTGATCCTGGATTCAAGATAGTTCCGCATCCTACTTCTACACGAGAACTTAAGATCGCACCGATCTTCTTTCTTCCAGTCTCAATCTTTTCTTCTCCGTTTTTGATCACAACATTTGTCTTGTCAGATTTTACATTCGACGTGATAGATCCAGCTCCCATATGAGACTTATATCCTAAAATAGAATCTCCTACATAATTGTAATGAGGCACCTGAACATTATTAAATAAAATATCATTCTTGATCTCTGTAGAATTTCCTACAACACATCCTGCCCCGATCAATGCATTTCCTCTGATAAATGCTCCTGGGCGCACTTCTGTATCTGGACCAATGATCGCTGGTCCATTGATCGTTGCCGTCTTGGCGATCGTTGCACTTTTCGCGATCCATACATCTTCTTCTACCTGATCATATTCATCTGCTGATAGTGTTGGTCCAACTTCCAGTACAAAATCTTTGATCAATGGAAGAATCTCCCATGGATACGTTGTCTGTTCAAATAATTGAGCTGCAATTGTCTGATCTAAATCCTGAAAGAATTCTTTGTTTGTTAATTCTACCATCTGATTTTACCTCTTTCTGTTCTTATTATCTGTTTCAATCCACAGTCTGTAATTTTCATTTGAAATCCAACTCGATCGGACAGTGATCTGATCCCATCACATCTGTTAAGATCTTCGCATCACTGATACGATCTTTTAAACACTCTGATACAATAAAATAGTCAATGCGCCACCCTGCGTTATTCTTTCTCGCATTGAAGCGGTAAGACCACCAGGAATAGATTCCTGTCTGGTCTGGGTATAAATAACGGAAGGTATCGATAAATCCATTGCTAAGGATTGTTCTCATTTTTTCACGTTCCTCATCCGTGAAACCAGCATTTTTTCTATTTGTCTTTGGGTTCTTAAGATCGATCTCCTCGACTGCAACATTCAGATCTCCACAAAAGATCACTGGCTTTTTCTCTTCTAACTTCTTCAAATAAGCAAGAAAATCCTCTTCCCACTTCATTCGATAAGAAAGCCTTGCCAGTTCACTTTGTGAATTCGGTGTATACACTGTGATAAAGTAATAATCTTTAAACTCCAGTGTGATCACACGTCCTTCCTGATCATGTTCTTCTATCCCAAGACCATAAAAAACGCTGATTGGTTCTTCTTTTGTAAAAATGCCTGTTCCTGAATATCCCTTCTTCACTGCATAATTCCAGTACTGGTGATATCCCGGAAGATTCAGGTCAAGCTGGCCTTCCTGCATCTTACTTTCCTGAATGCAGAAAATATCGGCATCTGTCTCATTGAAAAAATCCAAAAATCCTTTCTTCACACATGCTCTGATCCCATTGACATTCCATGATATGAATTTCATCTAATTTCCTCCACGTCTCTTATTATAAAGAAACATAATCACTCCTGCTGCAATGATCACACAATATCCTACAAAACTCAGCATATCTGGAAGCTGTCCAAAAACGAGAAGCCCCATAATTGCTGAGAACATGATCTGTGTGTAATCATATACAGAAATTTCCCTTGCTGGTGCATACGTATATGCCGCTGTGACTCCAAACTGTCCTCCTGCAGCAGCTAATCCTGTTAATAACAAAAAGAATAACTGCCTTGCTGAAATCGGATGAAAATCCATGATCAAATATGGTACACACGCCAACATAGAAAATGTTGAGAAGAAAAGCACGATCATTGGTCCTCTTTCTCCTCTAAGTCCAAGTTTTCTCACACAGGTATATGCAAAACCTGCACACATTCCCCCTGCAAAGCCGATCACAGCTGCTGGTGTCATCCCGCCTGCGAAACTTGGTTTTACAATAAATAAACTACCGACAAAAGCTGCGATCACGCATGCGCATTGTGTCGGTGTGATCTTCTCTTTCAGTACTAAATAAGAAAATACAATAACAAAAAATGGCGATAACTTATTTAGACATGAAGCATCTGAAAGCACCAGGTGATCTACCGCATAAAAGTTGCAGAAAATACCTAAGGTCCCAAAAAGGGACCTTAGAATAAACCAATGCAAATTTCTTTTCTGAATCTGAATCTTTTCCTTGCTACGAATGATCATAATAAATGCCATGACCGCCGCAACTAAATTGCGGAAAAAACTCTTCTCGATCGCTGGAAGATCTCCTGACAGCTTTAAAAACAATGCCATAAGGGCAAAGGAAAAAGCTGACAGTATGATGCATATAATTCCACGATTCTTATCTTTCATAACAAGATTATACTCTTGAAGAATATTCTCCAGTTCTTGTATCGATCTTTAACGTATCACCTTCGTTAACGAATAATGGTACCATTACCTGAGCACCTGTTTCAACGATACATGGTTTTGTAGCACCCTGTGCTGTGTTTCCTTTTTCTCCTGGTTCACATTCTGTAACAAGTAATTCTACAGAGATTGGTGGCTCAACCTGGAATGCATTTCCTGCGTGAGAAACGATCGTAACGTTTTCGTTTTCTTTAACGAATTTTAAAGAATCTCCGATAACATCTGGTCCTAATGCGATCTGATCAAATGTTTCGTTATCCATGAAGTAGAATAATTCTCCATCATTGTACAGATACTGCATTTCTTTACGTTCGATATGAGCGTTTTCAAATTTCTCTGTTGGACGGAATGTTTTCTCAACAACTCCACCGTTCTTGATATTTTTTAATTTACAACGTACGAACGCTGCTCCCTTTCCAGGTTTTACATGCTGGAATTCGATGATCTGGTAAATATTATTCTCGAACTGAATTGTTAATCCATTCTTAAAATCTCCTGCTGTAACCATATTATAATTGTCCTCCTTAAATTATATCTTTTTTTATTTTATCTTAAATCTATAGTTGAATCAACTATTTATTTGCTAATTTATAGATTTCGTATATATCATTCTCATCACAGACCTTAAATGAACCGATCGTTCTGGTTCCTTCATAGGAACATCCATGTGCCATTTGCTTCACTTCTTCGTCTGTTTTTGAACCAATTTCTTTCGCCTCACGAAAACTTGTCGGCATATCAAGTGATGCAAAATATGTAACTGTTTTTCGGATTCCTTCCTGTGCCGCCTTCACATCGTCAGCTTCTTCTACATTCCAGACTCTTCTTGCATACTGCGCAAATCTGGCTGGTTTTGCATCATATACATAAGTTGCCCATGCTCCCCAGACAGCGGATAAACTTGCCCCATGTGCAATATCAAACTTCGCACTCAGTTCATGTCCTAACTGATGCACTGCAAAGTCTTTCTCAGCTCCAAGTCCTGTAATTCCGTTGTGTGAAAGACTTCCTGCCCACATGATCTCACTCATCGCATTATAATCGTGTGAATCCTTGATCGCAACCGCACCATTTCTGATTACTGTACGAAGCAGACCTTCTGCAATCTCGTCTGTCAGTTCATTATTCTCTGTCTGTGTAAAATAACGATCCAATGTATGCATCATAATATCCACAATGCCGCATCCTACCTGATACTTTGGTAATGTATATGTAAGTTCAGGATTCATGATCGCAAATGCCGGGCGGTTGAAATCTGTGGAAAGACCTCTCTTGATCTTCGTCTCTTCATTCGTAAGTACTGCTGAATCGCTTGTCTCACTTCCTGCCGCTGCAAGTGTTAATACAACTCCAACAGGAAGAGATTTCTTCACTGTCCGTTTCTTAGACCAGAACTCCCAGATATCTGTATCCGGATTCGCCGTTCCATGTGCAACAGCCTTTGAGGTATCGATCACACTTCCTCCACCTACTGCCAATACAAAGTCCGTTCCAAATTCAATGGATTTCTTCACTGCTTCTCTTGCAAATGAAAGCCTTGGATTCGGCTTCACGCCTCCAACTGTCATATATTCAAGACCGGCTTCTTCTAATGAAGCAGTTACCTCATCAAGTAATCCGCTTCTTACAACACTTCCTCCACCATAGACAACGAATACTTTGGAAGCTTTCAGGCTTTTCGCAAGTTCTCCTGCCTGCTTCTGTGTCTCTTTTCCAAAAATGATTCTTGTTGGTGTATACTGGGTAAATCCATGCATTCGCTCATCCTCCATCTGCCCATAAACAGGGGCAAAACTTGTATGTTACTGATTAATCTGCATCTCTTGTTAACTTCACAACGATCTCTTCTGCGATCTCTTCCACAGTCTTATAATCTGTGTTCACTACAACATCTGCTGCCGCTTCGTACTTTGGACGGCGTTGTTCCATCATATTAGAAATAAATTCAGTATTCTTATTCCCACGTAATAATGGTCTGTCATCATTGTCTTTGACACGCTCTAAGATCACTTCTGGAGATGCTGTTAATAAAACGACCTTTCCATTCTTCTTCATCTCAGCAACGTTCTCATCACGAAGCGCAACTCCACCACCACAGGAGATGATCTGGTTATTCTTCTTCTGAAGCTCAATCAAAAGGTTTGTCTCACAGTTTCTGAAATATGTCTCTCCATATTCTTCAAAAATCTTATTGATAGACATTCCTTCTTTCTTCACGATCTCTTCATCCATCTCTACCTGTGGAGATGCAAGGATCTTACTTAGATATGTAGAAACAGTACTCTTACCTGCTCCCATAAACCCGATCAATAAGATGTTATGTGTAAATAATGTCTTTGCCTGAATTCTTCTGCTGTTTTCTACAATATAAGTAAATATATCAAGAATCTCATCCTTATAGGTATTCTCATCCACATGTGTAAGCAGCATCTTACGCTGTCTCTTTTCCTGTTCTGGCTGAAGGATTGGCAATCCATTCTCTTTCTTGTAGACCATGATCTCTTTGATGATATCCATTCTCTCTTCTAATACAGAGACAATCTTCTTATCACACAGATCTAATCTCTCTCTAATCTCTTCTAACTGACTCATCTTCTTGTTCTTTCCTTTTCTATACTAAATGTCCCCATACTTCTCAGATAATGAAGTGTGGTCTTGTTCAGTATATCATACATTCCTATATTTTTTCAATTCATTGCCTCTATAATTTAGGCAAATTCACTTTGATCTGTGATAAATGAAATAAAATCTTTCACAACCGGTGTCAGATATTTTTCTTTTTTTAGTACAAGATATATATATCGTTCGATCTCTGGTGATATGATCGGACGAACACACACATCCATTGTATCAAGAAGCGGAATCTTTGGAACAATCGCAATTCCAAATCCTGCTGCAACAAGCCCTGCAACAGAAGAATCTTCTTCCCCTTCATATGCGATCGTTGGTTGCCTTTTAATCCTTGAAAAACAACTGTCGATCACTGGCCTTAATCCACTGTTCTTTGTAAAATATACGTAATCATATTCAATTGTATCCAGAAGATCGATTTCTTCCTTTTGAGCCAATGGATGGTCCTTTGGTGTGATCAAAACCAGTTCTTCCTGACCAACCGGAATAAATTCAAGTTCATCTTCCCCTTCCACATAAGAAGAAAATGCAAGATCATATTTCCCATCTTTTAATTCTTCCACGATTTTCTTCGTCGTTCCCTGTCCAAATGAAAAATGAATATGATTCTTCCCTTTTTCTTCCAGATAACCTTTGATCAGATTTGGAATAAAATGACTTCCCAAAGTAAAGATATACCCCATATCAATAAATCCACCGCTGGTTCCTGATGTTTCTGTTACCACCCTTTTTCCTTCATCCAACATATCCAGCGACTGCTCCACATAACGTAAAAACAATGCTCCATATTTCGTTAATTTTGCATTTCTCCCCTGTTTTTCGAATAATTTCACTCCTAATTCACTCTCAAGACATGAGATCGCATGACTTAAACTTGGCTGCGTAATGGACAGCATATCTGCAGTTCTAGTATAGTGTTCTTCCTTAGCTAATGCCCGAAAATAGTACAAATGATTCAAATTCATAATCTATTCCCTTTCAATTCATAAAATTTATTTATGGATAGTATACCATATTCTTCATTGCATTTATATATCTACTTTGCTATAATTATTTTTAGAAAACTATTAAACAAATTGGAGGATCATAATTATGGCAGCAAAGAATTTCCGTAAATTATTTGAACCGTACACAGTAAAATCTATGACATTAAGGAACAGAATTGTCATGACTCCCATTGGAACAAATTTTGCTGAGCATACCGGAGAAGTAAATGAGAGAATCATTGATTATTATAAACAGCGTGCAAAGGGCGGAACAGGTCTGATCACAATTGAAGCTGCGAGTGTTTATTCACCACAGGGAGCAAGCGGATCATACCAGCTTCGTATCGACCACGATAACTATATTCCTGGATTATACAGATTATGTGAAAGCATCCATGACTGCGGATCCAAGATCAGCATCTTATTAAACCATGCTGGTTCTGTAGCAAATGGTAAGATGACAAACATCCAGCCAGTATCTGCATCTGATATTCCATCCAGAGTTGGTGGTGATATTCCTCGTGCTTTAACAACAGATGAAATCTACACGATCGTTGATAAATTTGCTGAAGCAGCAAAACGTGCAGTTACAGCAGGATTTGATGCTGTTGAGATTCAGGCTGGACATGGTTATTTATTAAACCAGTTCTTATCTCCAACAACAAATGACCGTACTGATGAATTTGGTGGATCTAAAGAGAATCGTGCACGTTTCACTACATTAGTATTAAAAGCTGTTCGTGAGACAGTTGGTGAAAATATTCCTATCTTCTTAGGAATCAGTGCTGATGAACTTGCTGAAGGTGGTAACACATTAGATGATACATTAGAGATCGTTGAATATTTCAAAGATTACGTTGATGTATTTGATGTTTCTGCTGGACTTACATGTTCTATCCAGTACCAGTATGATGCAGATTACCTTCCAGATGGATGGAAATCTTATATGTCTAAATCAATCAAAGAAAAGACTGGAAAACCTTGTCAGACAAGTGGTAATATCCGTGAACCAGAAGTTGCAAACCGTATTCTTGAAGATGGTGAAGCAGATCTGATCGCAATCGGACGTGGACTGATCGCTGATCCTGAATGGGTAAATAAAGTTCAGTTTGGTAACACAGATGATATCAATCGTTGTATCTCATGTAACAATGGATGTACAGCAACATTAGGGGATGAACCTATCCGATGCAGCATCAATCCTGCTCTTATTTCAGGTTCATTATATAAAGATAAGAAATTAAAGAAACCATGTAACGTTGTCGTTGTTGGTGGTGGTACTGCTGGTCTTGAAGCTGCATGCACAGCCGCTGAAGTTGGATGTGCAACTGTTCTGATCGAGAAATCAGGAGAACTCGGTGGACTTGCCAGACGTGTAGGAAAGATGCCTAACAAACAGCGTCTTGGATATTTCCCTCAGTACTTAGAACGTCGTGCAATGAAACTTAAGAACCTGTTTATCTGTAAGAATACAGAAGCTTCTATCGAATTTATCGAAGGTTTCAAACCAGATATCGTTGTTAACGCAACAGGATCCGTTCCTCTTCTTCCAAATATCCCTGGATTAAAAGAGAACTTAGAAGCAGGAAATGTATCTACGATCTTTGATCTGGTAGATCACGTAGATTCTTATCCAGAAGATTTATCTGGTAAGAAAGTTGTTGTGATCGGTGGTGGTAACGTAGGACTTGACGTTGTTGAATTCTTTGTTCCTAGAAAAGCTGATGTAACGATCGTTGAGCAGAAATCTCACTTTGGTGAGAACCTTGACTTTATCACTAAGACTGGTTCTATCGAATTCATGAACAAGAACAAAGTAAATCAGTATCCAAATGCTTCTTTATTAGAAGTTAAAGATCACAGCTTTATTGTAAGACATGACTATAAAGATCTTGAATTAGACTTCGATTATGGATTTGTATGTCTTGGAATGCAGTCTGCAACTCCTTCTCTTCAGGAATTATACAACCACTTCATTTATGAAGGTGTTGAAGTACTTAACATCGGTGATAGTGCTCAGACACGTCGTATCATCGAAGGTGTAAAAGAAGGTCGTGACATTTTAGTTGCATTAGAACGTCAGGATTTCATCTAAGATCATAATTTTGATTTCAAACCTTTCTTTAAAAGATAAGAAATATATTGTAAATATATAAAAAACATGGACCAGATAACAAAGATCTGACCCATGTTTTTTATTATTTCATTAATGTTTTTTCTTACGGTACTGCCACAACACAATCTTTTCAAAATAACGCTTTATGACGATCTGAATCTCTTCTTTCGGATTCATCGGTGTTACAAGAATACTATGTATACCTGTTCTGTTCGCTCCATAAACATCTGTAAACAACTGATCTCCAACGAAGAATGTATTCTTCTTATCCGTTCCCATCAGTTTCATTGCTGTCTCATATCCTTTGATCGATGGTTTATTTGCTTTGTATACATAATATTTCCCACCGACTGCCTCGCAGAACGCTTTCACTCTTGGTTCTTTGTTGTTACTTGTAAAACAATACTGCATCCCCATCGCATCCAGTCTCTTAAATAACTTCTTTGCACGTTCATCTGCTGGTGCATTGTGTGGTACTAACGTATTATCGACATCAAAGATCACTCCTCGATATCCTTCTTTGTAGTATCGTTCGAAATCAATATCATAAGTACTTCTGATATCTTCGGACGGGTAGAATTTCTGAAACATAATTTATCTTCCTTTTTACATCTTTACATTGTTCAATCTTGTTTATTTTATAACAGCTTTTTATAATTAGCAAGAAGAAAACAAAATATGAGACCAGTTTTTTCAAAAATTCTAGTCTCATATCATTCATTTTATTTCTCTGCACCGCTTAAATATGCATTATAAATATCTCTTGAGATATTCTTCTTGATCGCATCATAAACTGGCCGTGCCTGCTTACGCATCTCTTTCTGTGTCTTTGTATCAAGTTTCACAATCTTTGTACCACTGTCTTCAATGGTTTTGATACGGTCTGCGATTCTCTTGTCAGATGCTTCTCTTGCATACACTTTCGCTGTCTGCGATGCCTGATTGATGATCTTCTGCTGGTCTTTTGACAGATTATTATAGAATTCATCACTGACGATCAGCGAAATATAATGTGGCAGATGGTTTGTCTCTACAACATAATCCTGCTGCTCATATAATTTGCTGGAAACGATAACTTCGTAAGGATTCTCCTGTGCATCGATCGTTCCCTGCTGAAGTCCGATATAAACTTCGCTGAACGTCATTGGTGTTGGATTCGCTCCAAGTGTCTTCCAGAACTTCAAATGATAGCTGTTCTCCATCGTACGGATCTTCTGCCCTTTGAAGTCGTTAATACTCTTAACATTCTTATTGGTAGACATAACACGGAATCCCTGATCGGCATATCCAAGTAATTTGTATCCACCCTTCTGATATACTTTCTCCATCTTCTGATAGAACTCTTCATTATCAACAGCTGCTCGTGCCTGTTGGATCGTTGTAAATGCACTTGGCAGGTCAAATACTGCGGTATCTGGAAGGAATGTTACCTGTGGTGCAGTATTCTGTACGACAAATGGGATATCCCCATCTTTACAACTCTCAAGAAGCTCACGGTCTCCTCCGAGCGTACTGTTTGGATAAACTTCGATCTTCATCTTTCCATGACTTAATCTGGAAACTTCTTTTGCAAACTTCTCTGCATAAAGCTGTGTTACCGTATCTTCCGGACTGGAAGTTCCAAGCGGCCATGCATATCTTTGTACTTCGTCTTTCTTTTGTTTCTTCTTACATCCGGATAAACTGAATAATAAGACTCCTGCAAGAAGAACTACGACGGATCTTTTTATGATTTTTCTCATGAAATCCTAAACCTCCTTATAAAAGTGCCAGACTGATCTGTGGAATAAATGTGATCAGAAGTAATGCGATCAGGAAGCAGATAATCAGCGGCATTGCTTTCTGTGCGATCTTCATCACTGGAATATCCGTTAAGGATGATGCCACAAATAAGTTGACTCCAATTGGTGGTGTAACGAAACCAATTGCAAGGTTTACAACCATCATAACACCAAAATGAATCGGATTCATACCGATTGCTGTAACGATCGGTAATAAAATTGGTGTCAAAATAAGAATCGCTGGTGTCGTATCCATGACCATACCTACGATCAACAAGAATATATTGATCACAAGCAAGATCACAATCTTATTATGGAAGTTACCTAAGATCCATGCACTAATGGACTGTGGTACACGCATCAATGTTAATACTCTTGAGAATGCAATGGATGCTGCCAAGATAAACAGAATAGGTGCATATGTTCTCACACCTTCTACCATGATTCCCCAGATATCTTTAAATTTCATGGATTTATAGATAAATAAACTGACTACTAAAGAGTAAAATACAGAAATAACCGCTGCTTCTGTTGGGGATGCGATTCCTGTGTAAATACATCCAAGGATGATAACCGGACTTAAGATTGCAAAAAAGCTTTCTTTAAATACTCCAATAAATCCTTTTGCATGTAACTGATCGATCTCTGCTGCGATCTTTTCCTTATCTTCTCCATGTTTTTTACAATAATAAATGGCATACACCATCAATAAGGCACCAATCAATAATCCTGGTACAACTCCTGCCATAAACAGATCACTTACAGATTCCCCAGATGCCATACCATACATGATAAATGGGATACTTGGCGGTATGATAACTCCAAGCCCGCCCGCAACTGCTACGATTGCTGTTGAAAATGACTTGTCATATCCTAAACGAACTAAGATTGGAATTGTCATGCTTCCTACTGCTGCTACAGTTGCAGGTGCAGATCCTGAGATTGCTCCATAAAATAAGCAGGTTACAATTACTGCACATGGCATTCCTGCCGTTAATTTTCCTATAAAAAACGCAAAAACGTCAAAAATCTTCTTAGAGATTCCCCCTTTTGCCATGATCATTCCAGATAATACAAACATTGGAACTGCAAGTAATGGGAAACTATCAATTCCTCCAAGCATAGAACGAATGACAAATGTCCCACTTGCTGTAAATGATGGATCAAATGCTCCTGGAAGTACAGATACGATCCCAAGGGCGATCGAAATCGGAATTGCAATGATCAGACAAATAAAGAAGAGTAAAAATACGACTGCTGCTGACATTTATTTTTCCTCCTTTTCTTCATCTTTGCGGATCACAATCTTAAATTCAATGATCCAACGTTGGACGATACGAAATGCTACTAAAACAAAACTAAATAGCGGGGCTGCCTGAATATAATACATTGGAATCTGACATGCGGGACTTACCTGTCCACTTTCAAATGCACTCTTTAAATAAAGAACTGCATATGGAATCAGATATAAAAACAAGGCAAGTTCGATCGTGTGGTTCACCACTTTGAACAATGCTTTCCCTCTTCTTGGAAACATTGCTACAAACTGTTCAATTTTAATGGAAATACATTTCTTAGTACAATAACTAACACTGATAAAGCCTGACCAGATAAATAAATATCTTGTCAGTTCCTCTGACCATGAAAGGGACGCTCCAAGTGCATATCTTGCAAATACCTGAATTCCCATGATCACTGTCATGGCGATCAATAATGCTACCATTAGAAATTCTTCCAGATTCTCATCAAGCCATTTTAGCATGATTCACCTCTTTCTACTTTCTATAACAAAAGTCTTTATTTTCACAAACTATGGCAAAACTTTAACAATTTGCTCTACTAAATTATACTGAAAAAATAGGATTTCAGCAAATATTTTTTATGTATTTAAAAAAGAGGAAAAGAATAACCAAGAATCTTCTCCTCTTCTACATTTAATTTTTAAAGATTCAGTTCTTATAATCCCTGATTTTCATGAAGGAACTGAAGCATATTATTTAAGTCATTGACTGCTGCCTGTCCAGGTGCAGATGCTTTTTTCGCTGCTCCGAATGTTAAAGCAGATCCAAATACTTCACCGCAAAGACGGCTGATCAGCCCTGTTCCTGCCATAGACATTGTGATGATCGGACGATCTGCATGTTCTGTATACATTTCTTCTGTTGCACAGAGAAGTGTTAATACGTCACGTCTGCAAGTTGGCATAACTGCGATCTTAGGGATATCAGCACCAAGTTCCTGCATTTTGCAAAGTCTTCTTACGATTTCATCTTTTTCAGGTGTTTTGTCAAAATCATGGTTCGATGCAACAACTTTTACTCCACATTCATGAGCAGCTGCTACGATTGCTTTTACGATCTCATCACCTGTGAATGCTTCTACATCTACAAGATCAACATATCCTGTTTTTGCAGCAGCGATGTTTAATTCTTTGTAAGGTTCTGCTTCGATTGCTTTTTCTCCACCTTCTTTTGATGTACGGAATGTGAAAAGAATTGGTGTTTCACCTAAAGCTTCTCTTAAGTCTTTTAATACGTCTTCTACTTTATCAAATTCGAATACTCCTTCGAACCAGTCAACACGCCATTCCACAACGTCTACAGGGATGCTGTCAAATGTTTTCGCTTCTGCGATGATTTCATCTTTTGTAACACCTACGATAGGTACACAGATTTTAGGAACTCCGCTTCCGATTTCAATATTTCTTACTTTTACTGTATTCATTGACAATTTCCTCCTATTGTCCGAACATTCTCCCGAAGCATAAACCTCGGGAGTTCCTATTACCAATACTAATTAATTTTTAGATGCTTCTTCTGCATTCTTTAATAATACACCATAACGTACGTTTACGAAAAGTGCTAATAAGATTCCGATTGCTGTAATTACGATATTCATCATGATTACGCTTGTAGATGTCATTTTTGCAGCTGCTGTTAAGATTGTGTAGTTACATAAGCTAGATGCGATCATAACTAAACTTGTGATTGTTCCTTTGATTTTAGGGAACAGATCATTTACAACGGCTGTTGCCATCTGAAGTACTCCGCCTGCTGCTGCATATCCGATCACGAATGCTCCAACATAGCAGATCATAGGTGTCTTAATAATGTAAACTAATGCTAACATTACAAGAGAGATTGCTGGATAAATCACTAGGAATCTTACCTGTTTGAATTTTGTGATCAATGCACTTGTTACGAATAATGCTACCATTGTACCTGCAGAATAGTATGTCTGCATCACAGATACATTCTGAGATGGGATTTTTGCAATTTCAGTACCAAATGTCTGAGCACAGTTTAACCATAACTGGAATGTAGCTGTACTTGTGAATCCGATCAGGATCAATGCAATACTCTCGATAGAAAAATGTGCATTCTTTAAGTTGCTGATGGAAGATTCAGATTTTCCTGCTTCAGATGTTGCTGGGAATGGAGCAAAGATTGCTAAGATTCCCATGATACCGATGCATACACCAGCGATAACTGGAAGCATTAAGTATGACATGCTTGTTCCTGCTACAATACCTAAGAAGAAAGGCATTAATAACTGTGCAACAGAAATGAAGAATTTGATCCCCATTGTTGCGATACCTGTATATTTGTAAATAATTTCAGTTACAGCTGGATATGTTGCTGTATCTAAGAATGAGTTCGCGATACCACCAAGAACTGCTGCGATATAAGCAATTGTTGTGTTTGGTGAGAATGCGATCCCTACTAAGAAAATAACGTATGAAGCACATCCAATGATCACTGATAAACGACGTCCTAATTTGTCAGATAAAGGTCCTGCAAATGGAAGGGAGATCAAACGTCCCAATCCTAATGCTGCTGCAATGGAAGTTACTGCCATAACATCTTTTAATCCCCACTGGCTTGCGAGCATTTCTTTTACTACCTGCTGACTTAAGATGGAACATCCAATTCCATGAATGAAATAGTTCAGATAAAGAACTAAGGCACTTGGTATGTATTTTTTATCCATTTTAATAATTCCTCTCGTTTGCTATATGGTTATGACTGATCTTAGTCATATTTGATATCTAATACTTCTTTCATATGGTCGATCGGCATATGTTTTCCTGTCCATAAGTGGAAAGCAGCATCACCCTGGAATAACATCATTCCCAGACCATTCATAGTCTTACATCCAACTTCCTTGGCCATGGAACGCATCTTTGTTTCCAGCGGAGAGTAAGGAACATCAATAACGATCAGCTCAGGACGGAAGTAAGACTTGTCCGGAACAACGGACTGTCCTTCCAGTGGTTTCATTCCCACACCTGTAGCATTGACAAAGATAAAACTGTCATCCATCTCAGCTTTCAGTTTATCAAGATCTGCCAGATCATAAAGAACTGCATGGCAGGATGTCTTTGTGTTGATCTTCTCTACTGTAGATACTGCACGATCCCAGAATTCATCTCTGCGGTTGAAGATCACGATCTCGCCTACACCGTCAAGTGCTGCCTGGATCTCGATAGCAGTTGC
>OLOV01001563.1_pt1 | contig 17715 bp, 14 predicted proteins | sample 1672931 | NCBI WGS metagenome assembly OLOV01 (sample SAMEA3136738, study PRJEB25190) | human gut metagenome | biome: human gut; feature: human-associated habitat; material: faeces | place: Austria | collected 2013
GGGCCCAAGGAGGGGATTAGACGGTCGGGGTTAGGACCGCCTGCTGCTTTCGAAAGAAGGCAACTGCAGGATTCTCGAAGGAAGGGGGAACCTTCTCACCTGCTACTTGCAGTATAATAACCACCCTTGAATCCCTTATGTTCGACACGTGGGCATCTTATGAATCAACCAGGGCTTTTGTTACGAGTTCGTTTCTTTTAGCGACTCTGGTGCCAGCGCGGCGCGCGGGGGTCTGCGTGGCTTCGTTTCGCAGCCGTGACCATCGGACAAGCGCCAGGCGCACGGAGGGTCCTAGCACGCATACGCCGCCTTCGCCGCCTGACGAGCAAGCCCAGAGCGCGGGCCCCGCTCGCGAAACTCCTCGTTGGGAAACAATCTGAGGTGATAGAATGCTGGTACTTGCTTATCGAAAGGAAAACCATGGCAGAAAAGAGCGGTTGCACCCAAATCATCATTATCGCCCTCGGAATCTGTCTCGGCCTCACGCTGTTCGGTCTCTGTGGCTAGGCAGCTTCGATTCATGATAAGGCGTCTTGGGCCAGCACTGTTCTCGTGGAGCAATCTGGTCCCTTTGCTTGCCACCCTCGTTTACTTCATCAACAGGTTCGCCTTCTCGCTGGATTGCGTTCTGCCGTACGAATTCGCCAACTATCACCTCGCCGACCTTTGCGGCGGCATCGTTTTCCCCGCTTACGTAAATGTCTTGACCAGGGTTGTTTCAGGCAGAGAGATCATTTGCGGCCTGGGGTCTTCCCTCCTTCTCTCGGCATTGTGCACAGTATGTTGGGAAGTCTTGGCTTCGTGCGTCCTGCATTTCGGCACCGCCGACCCCATCGACGCCCTCATGTACTTCCTCGGCGGGCTTGTCTATCTCGCCCGCTTCAAGCATTTTCCAGTATTTTTTGTTTATCTGAGAGTAACGGGCTATCATCTCGTCGGTGCATTCGCCGATGCCGAATTCAGAGAAGCACGTTCTTATCGCATTCTTTTCGGCGGCAAGGAAGTTTAGCAGCGTGCCGTCGATATCCCACAGTATTACCTTTATCATTGCAGCCTCCGCACGGATTGATGATAAAATTATCGCATATTTTCCGCGATTTTTCAAGTGAATTGAAAAAAATCAGGCTTTTTGTGTGACCTTTGCGCCGAAAATCGGTGTATTAGGGTGAGGGACGGAAGCAGAAAGGAGACAGCCATGGATGATTTGTGCATTTTAGAGCTTTATGCCGAGCGCTCGGAGGCAGCGGTCAGGCAGACCGATGAGAAATATGGGCGATATTGCCGCCGCATCGCCTATGATATCCTGCAAAGCGACGAGGACGCCGAGGAATGCGTGAACGACGCATATATGAGGGCTTGGAACTCGATCCCGCCGAAGAAGCCAGAGAATTTACGAGCTTTTCTCGGCAGGGTGGTGCGTAATCTGGCGCTCGATCGCAGCGAAAAGGCACGGGCGCAAAAACGCGGCGGCGGGCAATATGCGCTGGCGCTCGAGGAGCTTGAGGAGTGCGTCCCCTCTGCCTCCGATACCGAGCAGAGTGCCGACGGAGCGTTGCTCTCGCAGCTGCTGAATGACTTCCTTGCGGGTATGAAGCCCGAAGCGAGAAATATATTCATGCGCCGCTATTGGTATCTGTCCTCCGTCAAGGATATCGCCGCCGAATTCGGCTTCAGCGAGAGCAAGGTCAAAATGAGCCTGCATCGTTCCCGAGAGGAGCTTAAAAAGTTTTTGATAAAGGAAGGTGTTTCACTTTGAAAAGCCGCAAACTGCTTGACGCGCTTGAGAATGTCAATGATGAATATATCGAAGCCGCCGCATCGAGCGGCGCGAAAAAAAGGCCACGCAGACCCGTGTGGATAGCTGCAGCCGCCTGCGTTGCGCTGCTGCTGATCGGCTCGGCGGTCGGCCACAGGCTGAAATCTCTGCCTGCTGAGCCTGTGACGGATGAAACGACGGTTGCGGGCAATATCACCGTCGTGCCCGATACGGACTTCTCATCGGCGGTCGACGAACCCGACAGCGAATTGCCCATAGCCACAAAGCCTGAGCCGCCGGCAAGCACCAAAGATGCGGGTGAGCCTACGCAGGTGCATCTGTCCGCTCATGCCGTTGCGCCGACGGTAGTATTCAACGGCGAGAATTACATTATCTGCGGCAGCGCAGGCGAGGGAGAGATACTCAAGAAGGTCGGTTTGCCCGAGGATTTGACCGCCGACTGTGCGGGTCGGCACATTGCCTACATTTACACCGACGGTGATTATCTGTATCTGCCGACTGATAAAAAAACCGATATTGAGATGTTTGAATATGCCGCGAAGCCGAATAAAAACGTCTATATCCTGCTCATCGACGGCACATATTACGCCGCCGTGCTTAGGGATGAGAGCGGCTACCGCAGCATAAACGAATGAGCCGAAGCCGCCGTGTGACCGAAGTCATGCGGCGGCTTTCACTTTTTTCTCCGCCTCGCATAGCATGATAGAGAAACGGGGGAGATATAATGGATTTTGACAGCTTTGTGAAGAAATACGAGGGTAAGGAAACGGATATCGACGGCGCCGCGGGTGTGCAGTGCGTCGATCTGTCAAAGGCGTATTTGCTCGACGTATTCGGCATACCGATGTTTTCCGTAACGTCGGCGAAGAATTATTATGAGAAATTCAGCAGCTATCCGGAGTTGAAAGGCAAATTCGTCCGCATACCCAACACGGCGGATTTCATACCGATGAAGGGCGATATCGCCGTGTGGAATTCGAGCAAGGGCGGCGGCCACGGTCATGTGGCGATATGCACGGGCGAGGGGACTACGAGCTATTTCTATTCGTTTGACCAGAACTGGATAGTGAAGAAATGCGTGAAGGTCTATCACGATTATAAGGGCTTCCTCGGCGTGCTCAGGGCGACGGACAGATTGCCGATAATCGGCAGTGCGGCGCAGAATAAATACTATCCGAAGTACGGCGGCAATTCGGGCAGCCTTGCGGATGCGCTTGTGAGCGTCGGGGTGAATGCGTCATTTTATAATCGCAGGAAAATCGCCAAAATGAACGGGATAGACCCGTATATCGGCACCGCAAAGCAGAATACTGAGCTGCTGCTGTTGCTGCGTCAGGGCAGGTTGATAAGACCGGCTTGAATGCGGCGATAGCTTGAGGAGACGGCGCAAATAACAGCAAAAGCCGGGGCTGTCGTATTATGACAGCCCCGTCGGGTCATACGGATTTATTTGTTAGGGTTGAACCAATGATGGAAGTGCTTATGGAGCCAGGGGAAGAGGATGTTGGTGCCGATATTGCCGAAGATGATGAATCCGAATGTCTTTGCAATGCCTCTGAAGAAGGCGTTGATATTGTGGAGAGTGTTGCAGGCTCCGCAATCGTCGCCGTCGACGTGCGGGAAATACTTATGGCAGCCCGCAGTGCCGCTGACATATCTGAATTCTTCCTTGTTGCAGGAGGTGCAGAATCTTCTCTCCTGTCTCTCGGTGAAGAAGCCCGCTTCCTTACTGGTAGCCCATTCGCTCCAGGTGTGGCTTCTGTCATCCGCTTTTTCAAGCACCTCGCCGCAGGTGAGGCAGACCTGATCGTCAACGCAGGTTGCGGCGGGGCCGGGTTTGTGGCCGAGGGCAGCGATGCGTCTGCTGTCAATTACGATGTTGCAGCGGGTGCAAGTCAGGTGCTCCTCGCCGTCGGTCACACAGGTCGCTTCAAGCACGGTGGTCCAAACGCCCGCGGTGTGGCCGAGGGCAGGGATGATTTCGGAATTGATAACGCCCTTGCAGTCGGTGCAGGCCTGTATCTTTTCGCCGTCACGCTCGCAGTCGGCCTTGCGGATAACTACCCATGCGCCGAGCTGATGTGCGTGAGGTTCAATAACCTGAGGCTCGCCGAGCAGAGCGCCGCAAAGCGCGCAGGTCTGCTGCTTAAGGCCGGGCTCGGTGCAGGTGCAGTCCTTGGTTATCTCCCACTTGCCGGGGACATGCTCTTCTTTCTCGATCCTCTCGGTCTTGAGGACGGCGCTGCAGATGGAGCATACATATTCTTTCCTGCCGTATTTAACGCAGGTAGCTTCTTCGACGGTCTTCCAATACGCAGCGTGGCCGTGAGCGGGTATCACTTTGCTGTTCAGCAGCTCGCCGCATACTGAGCAATACTGCTGCATTTCGCCGTCGCGCTCGCAGGTGGCGTCGCTTATCTTTTCCCATTTGCCGGGGGTGTGAGGCTCGATGGGGGTTTCCTGCCTTGAAATTTCTTTCTTACAAACGGCGCAGATTATCACCTTTTCGCCCGCGTGCTTGCAGGAGGCGGGGGTGGTGGTAGTCATCGGTACATGGTCAAGTAGGTCGGTCTCCCTGACATCCATCAGTCTGCCGCATACGGTGCAGTAGCAGACTTCTTCGCCGTGCTCGGTGCAGGTGGCTCTCGCGGAGCGCTTCCACGGGCCTGCGGAGCAGGTGTGATCCTTGCCCGTTTCGGTCACGTTGACCTTGAGCATCGGGGTGGAGGAGAGGTCGGCGTTGGTGATCTTGACAGAATTATCGTCTACCGATGAATAGAGGGTCTCGTCAATAAGGAACTTAACATAATATGTGCCGGGCTTTGAAGCGGTGAAGGTCTGATAATTCGAGACCTCAGCGACCTCTGCGCCGTCGACGGAGTCGAGCACGTTGCCGTCTGCATCGGCAAGCACCCATTCGCCGCCGTCGGGGATATAGCCGTAGTATTCAACTGCCTCGGAGTTGTAGCCCATGGTGTTTATCCTGCTCAGGTCAAGAGTGCCGCCGGGGGCAAGGGTATGAACGGCGTCGCCGTCTATCTGGACAAAGTCGAGGCCATAGAGCGGGAGAATGCCGCTGACATCGGTGTTGACGCTCTTTGAGAGCATCGTCATCGTGGCGCCGCTCATCGAGAGCGGGCGGTTGCCTTTAAGAAATGCGGCATTCTGCTTGCAGGTTTTGCCGTTGCCGTTGGTGGAGGTGTTGCCGATGATATCCTTCCAAGGCACTTCGTTATAGGGAACGGAGGGCTTGCTCTGACCGTGAGCGTACCAGAAGCCGTAGGTGTTGCCTGCCGTGGTTTCGTAACCGCTCAGGTCGATGTATGTGACGGCTCTGTTGTAAAGGTTGTCAACTGCGGTCAGGCCGGTGACTGAGCTGTCGGAGCCGAAGCCGAGGCACATACCGCCCTGGTCGTAGCCGAGAGTATTCCAAGCTGATATGGCTGCGTTATCGGCGTATGCTTCGCCGTTGATCGCAAAGATTGCTACCTTATAGGTGAAGCTGACGGGGCACTGATAGTCGAGGATAGTCTCTGAGGAGCCCGATCTCTGAGTGACGCCGAGCTTGGTGTGCGGCGGCAGAGTGGTCTCGGAGGTGGTGGAGGTCGATACCTCGGAGGAAACGGATTCCTCTTTGCCGTAGGCGGTGGATATCGCCTGCTCGGCGGTGAAGTTGAGCACTATGGTCTCCTCCGCCTTGCCGATAAGGGGCAGGGTGGTCTCAAACTTCGTCTGGCTCTCTATGCTCTCACTGAAGGAATAGCTCTTTGAGGACTCCATGGAGTTTGAGACGGAGACTGAGGAGGTCTCGGTGTATGAGAGGCCGACGGTGCTCTCTGTCTTTGACTTGTTTTCGGTGTAGCTGGTGTATGCCGAGCCTTTGCCTGTGCTGTTATAGGTGACGCCGGGCACATTGTCGGCTGCGGCGTCCGCAATGCTGTCGTAGCCCTCGGCTGCGGTGATATAAGCGAGATCTTTATTCGCAAAAGGAACGACCTCGAAATCATAGTATGCTATGCCGAATGATGAGTAATACCATTTGTTATCTAAGCTATCGCCGTTGTGGCAGGTAACAATATTGTATATGACATCTCTCTTTGCTTCGTCATTGAGGAGCGGAAAGCCATCCTCGTTGCCGGTGCTGTTCCTAATGATTTCCGATGCACTGACCTGTCTGTGATTACCGGAGGCGGCGGTAACCGAGCCGATCAGAGCGTCCTGAACACTCTTGAGGGAGTTGGTATAAGCGAAGCCCGTGCCCCTGACGTTTTCGTTGTAAAGGCCGGTGTCGCCCTTGGAGATAACGTCCGACTTTGAGAGCGCGTCAACAACATTGACATGCTTGTTTCCGTTGCCGTGGGTGAACTCTTGGTCATAGTTGCCGCTCCAGCCGTCGTCATTGAAGCCGTGATCGGTGCCGGCTTGCTTGAATATGGCGGTGGCGATATTTGCCCATGCCTTTGCGGTGGAGTTGCCGCCGTACTCTGAGGTGAGCACCTTGCGGTAGAGTTCGATAACTGAGATTTTGTTGTTGTCGATGGTCGATCTGCCGTTGTCGAGGTCAAAATAGGTCAAGTCGTTGAGTTTGATGGTCTTGATACCGATTCGCTTGCCGTTTTCCCAGACGAAGTCGATGTCGGCGGCTGCCGCTACATTGCCGAGCACCGCGACGCTTGTAAACAGCAGTGTGAACGCCATCGTGACGGCAAGGAGCTTTTTCAGGGCTTTTCTCATGTTTGATCTCTCCTCTGTTTTGAATTTTTTTCAGTGCGGATAAACCCGCAACCGGCTTTTGCTTGCAAAATAATAATACCATATGCGAAAATTTAAAGCAATATTATTCCCAAATATAATCATTTAATATTTAAGATTATTTTTGCCTTTTACCGAAATTTTTTCGGAGGTATAAGAAATACGCTTTTTAGTCGTCGGGGAATTTGCCGAAACACAAAAATGCCCTCGGAAGCGTTATTGCTCCCGAGGGCGTGTTCGTTTAATGCTCAATTGCTTTCATCAGCCTTGCCGCGCCGAAAAGCCCTTTGAACCAGCGGACTATCCTTTGCCACAGCGTCATGGTGCAGCTTATTTCTTTTGTCGCCGTGACGGTAGCTCCGTCGGCGTTGATTATCTCGGCTGTTATCGTCGCCGTGCCTCTGCCGGTGGCAGTGACATTGCCGTCCTTGTCGACGGTCGCTATGCTCTCATCAGAGCTGCTCCAAACCACTGAGTAGCGCTCCGCACCGTCGTTGACCTTAACGGCGAGCTTTGAGCTTTCGCCGTATTTTAGGGCTGCGGGGGCAATGATCTCGGCGCTTGTTACACGCACAAAATCGGGCGACAGGCTGACGTTTATATCAAAGGTGACGCTCTTTTTTGCTTCGCCGAACGTGAAATAGAGCTTGACCGTCTTTTTGCCGACGGTGTTCATGTCGAGCATGACTATTTCATAATCCTGCAGGAGCTTATCCGTGCCGTCGCTCATGCGGGCGGTAACTTCAAGACCTGCCATATTCAGCGGCTCACCCGTGTAATACTCGGTCTTATACGGCATTTGAGTGATGCTCAGCGAGAGGGCGTAAGGCTCGACCTCGATAAGGGCGTATTGGCTGAAATGGTCAGTTTCAAAGGCTATATAATTGCCGTCTATCGTGTTTTTGAATCTGACGAGCGGGTCAACAGCATCGTCGGAGACGTGATAGACCTTGCATTTCTTGGGGTTAACTCCGTCAGGCACCCTGATCTTGACCGATACCGTGCCGTCCGGCTGGACTACGTTACCGCCGTAAATGAGGTCGATATCGTAGAAATTCATGCTTACTATCGAGCCGCCGACGGCGAAATTTGAGCCTTCAAAGTCGCTCGGGTCACGGCTTTCGACCGAAAGCTGCGTTGTTTTTTTGATCTCCTTTGTCGTTGCGCTGACGATTACTCCGTGCGGCTCGTTTCTGAGCGTGACGGAGGCGGCCTCAAGAGACGCAAGGGCTTCGTTTATCGAGACGGCAAAGGAATCTACCCTTGACTGTTCATTGATCTTTAAGCCGTATTTGACCGCTGCGACCCTCTGGTCAAGGATCGTCAGCGTGACCGATGAATAATACTCACGCTCAAGCTTGTTATATTCCGCAACGGCGGCTTCGACGGCGGAGTAATCCGCAGGCAGATATTCGAGTGCCTTCAGCGCCGAATTGATGCCCCTTGCCCATGAATTGACCTTTGCCTGCTCGGTTATCGGCGCGTCGGCGGTCACTGCGGAGAGCGCCGCGTCAAGCCTTGCGAGGCTTTCGGCGGTGTAAAGGCTGCGGTCAAGCGCTTTGGCTTTTTCGAGAGCTTCATCCACCGAATAATAGTCGGCGGGCATCATCTTTAAGCCCTCAATGGCTCTGTTTATATCCTCTGCCCAGCCGTCAACGGTGCTTTGAGTCAGCCCTGAGGCGTCAGTGTCGACCGCGCTGAGAGCGGCGTCAAGCCTTGCAAGTGAGTCCTCCGTGTAGAGGCTGCGGTTTATCGAATTCGCCTTTGATATTATCGCATTAATGGCCGCAAAGTCGATGTCCTCGGCGGTGTCGTCGAGCAGCACGAATTTGAAGCCGTTATCAACGGCAAAGGTGTGAGCGGCGGAATCCTTGTAGCAGTTTATAACGATGTCGGAAAGATTTTTGCCGCTGCCGAGTGTGAAAGCGTCGCTTGCAATGGTCTCAACGCTCCTCGGAAAGTAGACATTTGTCAGCGAGCTGCACCAGCCGAAAGCCTCGGAGCCGACACTCTTAACTCCGTCTGGAATATAAAAATCGCCCTTGAGTTTGCTCATCTTGAACATTGCGTCGGATATTTCATCGAGCTTGAAGCCGGGGGCGTATGTCACGGTCTCTATCTTTGAGTTGTAGTCAAACAGCCCCTTGCCGTGCGCTTTGACCGAGGCGGGGAAATAAAATGCCGTGAAATATGTGTTGCCGAGGGCTTGCTCGTCAAAATACAGGAAGCCGTCGGGCACGCTGAATTCGGTGAGTAGGCGGGTGTTATTCAGAGCGTTTGTGCCGATATAGATAAGGCTGTCGGGCACGGTGAGCTTCCTCATAATATTGCAGTTATAAAAGGCGTTGCCCGCTATGCCGAGGGTGCCGTCGCGCAATGTGATCTGCTCATCCGGATTCATAGTTCCTTTGTATTTGTAAGCGACATTGCCTGTGTAGATAAGTCCGTTGGGCTGCGAATCATACCAGGCGGTGCCCGTGAAAGCATCAACGCCTATTGCATAAACGCTCTCGGGCATATCAAGCTCGGCGAGGGCAGAGCAATTCAAAAACGCTTCCTTGTCGATCCACTCGAGCGAGGAGGAAAATTTGACAGACCCGAGAGCGGTGCAGCCTCTGAAAGCGCTGTAGCCTATGCGGGTCACAGTATTCGGCATCGTGACCGACCTCAGCGAATTGCAGCCGTAGAACGAATAGGGGAAAATGTAGTCCGTGCCGTCCTTGACCGTGATATCGGTGAAGGAATTTTTTGTGCCCTTGATGCAGTAGAGCACATCCTGAAAGTATATCGGGCCGTCGGGCTGCGAGGTGTACCACGGGCAGGTCTGGAGGTTATTGGTGGTCGCATTGCCGCCGTTGGTGTATTCCTCAATGCTGCAGCCGTTAGGAAAATTTATATCGGTGAGTGAATAAGTGCCGTAGAACGCCGTGAAGGACAGCTCCTTGAGCGTTGAGGGGAACGACACCGTTCTTGCAGCCGTGCAGTTGAGCAGGTAGCATTTGACGCTTGTGATGCCCTCCTCAACTACGATGTTGTGGATATAGCTTGAGTAATCCGACCACGGAGCTACGCGGATCTGAAGCCCGGTTACGGCGCCCGTGCCGCTTATGGTCAGGGTCTTTGTCTCCGTGTCAAGGCTCCAGACGGCATTCTCGCCGCAGGAGTAATTTATCTCGGCTTTTGCCTTAAAGGGAATGAATGAAGCAGCAGAAGCAAGCACGATAAGTGCAAGCGCAAGTGAAATTATCCTCTTTCTCATATTCAACCTCCGTATTTTATGCGGTCCGTGTGTTTATGCTCTTGCCGACGGCGAATTCATGCGCCGCCGAACCGTCCGAGCAGACTATCGTCAAGCCGTCGCAGCCGTCAAATGCGTCGTCGGCTATCGAGGTGACGGAGTCGGGGATGGTGATAGTCTTTAGCTTAGAGCAGCCCGCAAAGGCTTCGTCGCCGATGCTCTGAGTGCCTGACGGTATGCTGACGCTTCTGAGCGAAGTGCAGCCGTAGAATGCGGCCATTCCTATGCTGTTGAGCGTTGACGGCATGGTGACGGATGAGAGCGACGAGCAGCCGCTGAACGCCTGAAGCCCGATGCTTGTAATGCCCGACGGCATTGTGACCGAGGTCACGGCGGTGTTATTCATAAATGCCTGCCGCCCTATCGCCGTAACCGCCGTGCCTGACACGCTCCGCGGTATCGTGACGGTCGAAGCGCTGCCGGTGTATGAGGTTATCGTGCCGCCCGAGAGCGAATAATTCTTCTCGTCCGATTCTTTGGTCGTTTGCTCGGCGGTGGTTTTTTCGGCTGCTTTTTCCGTAGCCTTTGTGGCCTTTGCGGTCGTGGTAGCTTTAGCGGTGGTGGTCTTATTCTTTTTTGTCGTAGTAGGTCTTGCCGTGGTCGTGGCTCTCACCGTTGCCGACGCGGAGGGAGGAATAACAACAGGCACGGTTTCGGTCGGGGCATTTACAGCCGTTGCCCTGACGGTCGATGGAGCAGCGGGTGAAGTCGCCGCAGAGAATGCCTCGGAGGTGACGGTGTTTGTGATATCCGCCGCAATCGAAACCGCTGCAACATACTCCGAGCGGAGGAAGGATTCGTCCGCCGTGCTTTCAATAACGAGAGCGTCTTTTTTATGCTCCACATATGTTTTGACCGCTGCGCCGCCGCCCGTTGCAACTGCCGCCGCCGTGACTACGGCCGCTATTTTAGGCAGCACGACCCCTGCGGTGACACCCGCTGCGCTTGTGACGGTAACGCCTGCCGCTGCCGCCGTCGGAGCGGCTGCACCCGAGGCTATTGCGGAGGCCTTTGAAGCCAATGCCGCGGGGGCGTGCACCTTTGACGAGTGCCATGCAAACGCCGAGACGATGAGCGGTATGATGCCGACAGAGTAGAAAACGTCTTTGCCGACGCCGCTCTTTTTAAGCTCTTTTTCGAGCTTTTTTCTTGCGACAAACAGCCTTGTTTTGACTGTGCCTTGGGGGATGCCGAGCGCAGAGGCTATTTCGGCGATGTCAGCACCCTCAAAATAGAAGAGCTGCAAGCAGACCTGCTTCTCCCGCGGCAGCGTTTCTATGGCTTCAAAAAGCAGCTTGTTCACCTCATCTGTCTCAACGCTTACCTCCGTTGAGACTATAGCACGCTCGCTGTTGATGCTGCTGTCAAAATCCTCCTGCGTGCCTGACCAAAGCACCGGCTTGTGCTTTTTCAGATGGTTTTTACACTCATTCTCCGTCACTCGGCGCAGCCAGGTATAGAAACAGTCGGGGTTTTTCAGCGTATCCGCTTTTTCGAGTACTTTGAGATACACATTCTGCACCATATCCTCGGCGTCCTGCTCGGAGGCGATAAAAAGCCTGACTATACGATAGGTGTAGTCAAGCGTCTCGGTATAAAGCTGAGCGAAGGCGTCCTTGTTTCCGCCGCAATAGTCGGTAAACAGAGACACTACCAGATCTTTTTTGTTGTCCATTCCCTCACATCCGCTGTTACATAATTCGACAATATGATAAAATTATATAACATTGCAGTATGAAAGTCAATTGAAAATATCGGTATGTTTTGCATTGCCCGGCTATGTAAGACAACCGAAACCGAAATCGGTTCATATGATTTTTAATGGATTTTGTAAACCTTTTGTGTACGGACAGACATTGATTTAATGCCTGACAAGAAAACACCGCCGCTCTCGGCATTTCTGTAAAATAATTACAATATGTAATTGTCATCACAGGGATGAGCATCTCCGCCCGTGTAAAAAGCACAGAGGTGAAAACGGCATTAGCCTCTCTCTAATGAGGGAGAAGGCTTTACGGAGCAAGGACGGAGCGAGAGACGGAAATGTGAAAACAATAAAGATAACGACATATAAACTCGGATTCGGTAGACAGTTTTAATTTACGAATTCTCGCAATTATTAACAGGACGTAGTTTTGTTACAATAAAGATTGGATTTTCAACAGCTTAAAACTTCCATTAAGTCGAAAAATTGTCATTCATATTGCGGGGAGAGAAAGCAAAAATAATAAAGCAAACGCATAATTGACAGCAAAGGAGTGGAAACGAAATGTCTAAGAACAACGCAGTCGTACCTCAGGCTCGTGAGGCTCTTGATAAGTTCAAGATGGAAGCTGCCAGAGAGGTCGGCGTGAACCTCAAGCAGGGCTACAACGGCGATCTTTCTTCCAAGGAAGCCGGTTCTGTCGGCGGTCAGATGGTCAAGAAGATGTGTCCCGGACGAATGTTTGAGTTTACCCGCAAATTGAGATCCTGCACGGGGCATGAAATGAAGGTGCAGTACATAGTTTCACTCATTGCATGATCGGATAAATGTGCCGTAGCAATGAGAAGTTCTTCTCTGACAAAAACTGCCCACTGTGAGCTGATCACGGTGAGCAGTTTTACTTTGGATAAAATTTGAATCGTGTCAAACCGATTACCTTGTACTTAGTCCATTTCCGGCGCAACTTCTTTGTGAACTTTTTCGTATAGCCTTGATTTTTTTCAAAAATCGTGGTATACTACACATAGAAGTTCGGACGGTTTTGTCCCAAGTATGAGGTGAAATGCATGGTTAAACGAGACTCCTATATGGAACGGCTGATCCACAGTATGTGGAACGGTGAGATAAAAGTCATCACGGGCATACGCAGATGCGGCAAGTCCGTACTGCTTTTCGATCTGTTTTTCGAGTATCTTCTTTCGCAGAATGTTTCGGAAGATCATATTTTGAAAATCGAACTGGATCAACGCCGCTATTATAAGTTCAGAAACCCCATTACTTTGTGTGAATATGTAGAAAGTGCCGTCCTTGACAAGAAGGACGATAAGTTCTATCTGTTCATTGACGAGGTGCAGCTCACCACGAAAGTAGTGGACAAGGAAAACGGCGGCATCGAGGTTACTATCTACGATATGCTAAACGAACTCAAGGCATATAAAAACCTTGATGTTTATGTCACCGGCAGTAACTCCAAAGGGCTGTCGAAAGATATCGCAACAGAGTTTCGCGGTCGTGCTACGCAGATTCATGTGTTCCCGCTGTCATTTGCCGAGTTTTATTCTGCCGTGGGCGGTGACGAACGAAAAGCACTGGATACTTATATGCTCTATGGCGGTATGCCGAGACTTTTAGCACTGGAGGATGACAAAGATAAGAAGGATTATCTGACCTCCCTATACAGCGAATTGTATGTCAAGGATATTGTGGAGAGAAACGGCATCGAGCGCGAGGATGTTCTGAATGATATTTTGGACTTCCTTGCTTCGCAGATTAGTTCGCTGACGAATCCGACCAATATCGCAAATGCCATCGCGTCCATGAAGAACGAAAAAATCAATCCTGCGATGGTTTCAAACTATGTGCAGTATGTTATCGACTCTTTCCTCATTTCAATGGCAAAGCGATACGATGTCAGAGGAAAGACCTATTTCAAGTATCCGAACAAATACTACTATACGGATATCGGACTTCGGAACGCACGACTGAATTACCGCCAGTACGATCCCGGTCACATCATGGAAAACATCATCTACAACGAACTTCTGCGGCGCGGGTACTCTGTTGATGTCGGTGTGGTTTGCGACCGCGCAGGCGAAAGCAAGGTTCAGAAAGAAATCGACTTTGTGGTAAACGATGCGGATAAAAAAATCTATATTCAGTCCGCTTTCCGCATGGATACCGATAAAAAAGAATCCTCTGAGCTGGCATCGCTGATGCTTACCAAGGATTTCTTCAAAAAGATCATCGTTCGCATGGATGTGCCGCACAATTTTTATGATGACAACGGCATCTTCCACTGCAATCTGATCGACCTGCTGCTTGGCCGGGTAGAATTGTTCTGACAAAATAACTCATATATCTATTAGGAGTGACCTTTCGGGGCCGCTCCTTTTTCATACTACCAAGCATGCTCTCATCGAGAACTTCGGACATTATTGCACCGAGTATGAGGAGATGATTATCTTCAAATAAAGATTTTGCTATATTTCAATGATCCGGCATCCATTGAAAACTTGCTGATGTTATCATGCAACTTTTCAATGGCATATTCATACGCCGCCGGTGAGAGTGTAAAAGGTATCTGCGAGCCGATCGTTCGTCTTGGCACAAGCCATGCGGAATAATACCCAAAGCCGAACTTGCAGAATTTTTTCGGTCAGATGCCGCAACTATTTTGCTTTGCTTTAGTGATAAGATCATCGTGCGCTTTCCTTTGCTTCAACAAACCACTTGTCGCCTTCATGGAAAAGGAATGACTCCTTTCCCCGGATCATGACTGTGTAACGGATGCCGCCACCGCCCACCTTTTTGGATGATGCACGGCATTTATATAGAATTTGATCGATTTGAAAAATCAGACCGTTATTCCAGCGTATGAGCCGTGGACGAATTACGCCCTCTTCATCGACGTCGAGATTTACCGAAACATACGCTTTTCTGCATTTTGAGCAGTCCATAAGCTACCTCCATTCATAAAAAGCCGCCTTTTTTGCGTTAATTTTCTCAAAGCTATTGACACACATTTCGTTCGTATGGTATAGTGTTAACGAACAAGACGTTCGTGCGGATTTAATATAGCAGAACAAAGCGTTCGTGTCAATACGAATGGCGAAAGTTTTGTTCGTGTTTGTGAAAAGCCAAAGAAGGAGGTGCCTTATGGGATTTAAAGAAAGGCTTAAAGAAAAGCGGGCAGAGGCGAATATGACGCAGGCTGCTCTCGCCGAAAAAGTCTCCGTTACGGCAAGGACGATTCAGAATTATGAGCTCGGCACTCGAAAGCCGACGAAATACGACATTGTAAAAAAGCTTGCCGAAGCTCTGAACACGACGCCGGAGTACCTTCTCGGTAACGGCGGAATGCTTGTCCTCACGGCGCAGAAACAGGGCGGCGCAAAAGCGGCGCGTGAGATAGATGAGCTGGTGAGTGAAGTCACCGGTATGTTTGCGGGCGGCAAACTCAGCGAGGATGCGCTTGACGGCGCTATGCAGGCGCTTACCAGAGCTTATTGGATTGCAAAGAAAAAGAATAAGAAGTACACGCCGAAAAAGTATCGGAAAGAGCAGGCTGAGGAATAAGTCCGTATTTTGGCACAGCATGATTTTTATAATGGATAATGATTATCCGCGAATGGAGGTGACGCGATGAATGCCGAACAGCTATCAAAAGTTGGCAGCGATCTTGTACGACGCTGCGGCACACGAGATCCTTTTCAGATAGCAAAAGAGCTGGGGATTATTGTTTTGGATGATTGCGAGAATTTCGGCCGGCTCAAAGGAATGTATCGCGTTATTAAGAAGAATCGTTTTATTTTTTTGAATAAGGATTTAAGCCTGCAGACAAAGCGCATTGTATGCGCTCATGAGATCGGCCACGACAGGCTGCACCGCACGCTTGCAAAAGGCGACGGACTGCAGGAATTTGTGCTCTACCAAATGAATTCTACCCCCGAATATGAGGCAAACATCGTTGCGGCAGATATATTGCTCAATTCCGATGAGGTGCTTGAGTATATCTATAACCGTGGATACACATCGGCGCAGATCGCGCAGGCGATGAATACGGATATCAACTTGGTTGCCTTAAAGATCGCGCATTTGGCAGAGACAGGGCATGACTTTCGCCGCATAGATTATCGGAGCGATTTTTTGAAATAAAAAGGGGAGTATGACAAGAAGCGAAGTTATGAACGGTTTGCGCCGAGCTGCAAAGGCGCAAAGCTGATGGACGGCAAGGTCTTCAAGGGCAGCGTCGGGCATCAGGAGCTTGCGGCGTGGGTTGAAGAACTTGGACTTTAAGGGGCAGGCAAATCGGAATTTGTTGCTCCATACGCCCTTGACAATAGTCCTTACAATATACTATAATAATATTTACAAATACTATTTGTAAGTGGGGGACTTATGGAAAACAATCATTTTAACGTTGCGTGGGCGAAAAGCACTGCTCTATATACAAAAGCAGCTTCGGTACTTGGCGTCGGATACCCGGAAATGATGGTGCTGTATGCGCTGGAATCCATGGGAGAACTGACGCAAAAGCAGATCGCAGAGAATTTCGGTATGCAAAAACAGACGGTTCATACGGTCGTGAGCGCACTTCAAAAGAAGGGCTATTTACTGTTGGAGGCCAGCGAGGGCGATAAACGTGAGAAGCGGATCGTCTTGACTGAAAGCGGACAGGTATACGCCCACAGAATGATTGCGCCTTTACGAAAAGCCGAGGAGAAGGTTTATAGAACAATCGGGAACGAACGGCTCCAAGCCATGTGTGAAATTCTTGACCTTTTCAATCTTCTCTTTGAAAGAGAGCTGAGCGGAGGTCTGGGCAGTGAATAACAAGCGGACTTTCTTTCAGTATGTGATTCCGTCCGTGTTATCCTTTGCGCTTTCCGGGGTGTATGCCATCGTTGACGGTTTCTTTGTAGGCAACTCAATCGGGGATGCCGGACTTTCCGCAATCAACATTGCATATCCCATCACGGCGGTCCTGCAATCCGTAGGGACAGGAATCGGAATGGGTGGTTCAGTCAAATACTCCATTCTGAAAGCAGCAGGAAATGAGAAAAAAGCACGGGAGTTCGTTGCCGGTGCAACATGGCTGATGCTTCTTTTCAGCGCTGTCCTGACTGTCACCGTTTTCTTCACTTCAGAGAAAATCCTTTCTGCCCTTGGTGCATCGGGCGAGTTGCTTACTCTGGGAAATGAGTATATCAAGGTAATTGCCCTTGGAGCGATTTTACAGGTGTTCGGCACCGGACTGGTTCCGTTTATGCGTAATTACGGCGGTTCTTTGTGGGCAATGATCGCTATGATCTGCGGCTTTGCTACCAATGTTGCTCTTGATTATACTTTTGTGTGGGTTCTTGGACGGGGCATGTACGGTGCGGCATTGGCGACCATTATTGGGCAGGGAGTTACCATGGCGGTTGCACTCGTGTATTGCGCCATCAAAAAGAACCTCACTCTGAAAATCGCACCTGTTGATACCCCGAAAACGGCATTTCAGATATTAAAAATCGGACTTGCTCCATTTGGCTTGACCCTTGCCCCAAATATCTCTCTTGTGATCATCAACCGATTTTCGGTTTCTTATGGCGGACAGGAGGCTATCGCCACCTATGCCTGTATCTCCTATATCATCTGCATTGTTTATCTTCTTTTGCAGGGTGTCGGTGATGGTAGCCAGCCGCTCATGAGTCAGTTCTACGGAGCAGGCGAAGAAAAATCGCTCAAACAAACCAAAACGCTGGCGTATGAATTTTCCATGGTTTTGGCGGTAATCAGTGCGATTCTGATTTACCTGCTCCGTGGAAAGATTGGACTACTGTTCGGTTCATCTGCCGAGGTAAACGCAGGGGTCATAAAGGTCATGCCGATCTTCCTTGTGTCGGTTCCGTTTGACGCCATCACACGAGTTTCCACGGCGGCTTTCTACGCAACCGAAAAAAGTGTGCTGTCCTATGTTCTGACCTTTATCGAACCCATCATCATGCTGGTGTTGATGCTGATGCTGCCGCCGGTGTTTGGCGGTCAAATCATGATTTGGTGGAGCGCCGTATTTGCAAAGGTCATTACCGCATCAGTAAGCATTGTGCTGTCCGTTAGATATAGCGCACAAAGAAATCGATAACTTCCAGTTTAACGAACAGGAGATGATGAACGCATGAAAATCCTACATGAACTTTC